>Ga0224512_10001202_pt1 | contig 25510 bp, 28 predicted proteins | sample SF_May12_sed_USG_4_FD_169103 | JGI IMG/M metagenome (GOLD analysis project Ga0224512, IMG submission 169103) | Sediment microbial communities from San Francisco Bay, California, United States - SF_May12_sed_USGS_13 | ecosystem: Environmental > Aquatic > Marine > Sediment | place: USA... | reverse complement strand
AGAGTAGCACTGTCACTATATTATGCGAGTCTCTCTAGTCGGCGGCGCTTCCGGAAGGCTTGGACCTGCCGTGGAGCAGGTCCGCGTAGAGGATGGGAACCGGGCCCACCGGCCCTTCCCGCGCCGACCGCAGCAGGTACTCCTCGAGGGTGAAGCGCTCGAGCCGGAGCGCAGCGGACGGCTCGAAGAACGAGTCGGCGATCGGGAGACCCCGCAGCCACTCATCGTAATCGATGTACTGCCGGCCCCCCGTCGGGCGGTTGAAGATCTCGATTTTGATCGTGACGCGGGGCTCGTCCTGCGTCGTCCAGACCTGCCGGCGGCCGGCGGAATCGGTCACGCGGTAGAGGTCGCAGGTGCGGCCCCGGACCGTCTCCTCGCCCACCTTCTCGGCGCCCTGTCGCAGCAGCGTCTCGACCTCCTGGCCGAAGGGGCGCCGCTTCGGTGCGTCAGCGGCGATCGCTTCTGCGGCGCGGCCGATCGCGATTCCGTGACCCGCCGATGCGTCGTAGGCGTAGTAGGTCTCGCCGTTCACGATCGTCACGATCCGGTGGCCGAGAATCACCGTCTCCGAGCGCATCTTCGGGCCCTTCGACCAGAAGTAGGTCACGTTCAACGCGGACTCGGAGCGAGCCAGCGATCGGGCGTACCAGGTTTCGGGTGCTGCGCGGTCTTCGTCCCCGGCGTTCGCGGACGCCGCGACGAGAGTCGCCGCCAGCACCACCCCGAACCCGCAAATCGAACGGCCCCACCTCATCGCGTATCTCCCGTCATCAGCGCGCTCGCCGCCCCGCGCCCGACCGGCGCCAGCTCGGGAATCGGCTCCCCTTCCATCCAGCCCGGCACCGGGATCCCGAGGAGTGCGAGGACCGTGGGGGCCACATCGACGGCCCGCACCTCGCCGAACGTCGTCCCCGGGCGCGCCCCGCGCCCGAGGGCCAGGAACAGCGCCTCCATCCCGGGCACCTCCGGACGGTAGCCGTGCGAACCCCGCATGGCAGGTCGCAGCAGACCCGACGGCTGGATCGCGGTGCCCGGCGGAGCGAGCACCACGACGTCCCCAAAGCGGGGATGGCCGAGCCGGAGCGTGGGCGGAGCCTCCTCACGCGCCCAGGCCTCGAGGCCCAGGCCTCGGGCCGCCGCAACGGCGCGCCCGGCGTCGCCCGGGCCGCCCGGGAGCGAGAGGATCGCGAAGCCGCCTGCGCCCCGGACGCTCGCCTCGACGCCCGCCCGGCGGAGCGCCGCGGGGAGGTCGACGCGGCGCTCGACCGCCGCCATGCCGTGATCGGACACGAGGATGAGCGTCGTGCTGGCGAAGGCGCCGCGATCCTCGAGCCCGCGGATCAGGAGCGCCAGCGCGCGGTCCTGCTCGCGCAGGGCTCGCCGCACCGCCTCGGAGCGGGGACCCCGGAGGTGACCGGTCCGGTCGCCGCCGCGAAACCAGCTCGTGACGAGACGGGGACGGTCCCGGGCCTCCGGTAGGTCGAGCCAGGCGAGGATCTGCTCGACCTTCTCGCGCTCCGGAGTGCCGGCATCGAAGCGCTTCCAGTAGCGCGGTCCACGGCCGGTGCGCCACGCCCCTTCGGAGCCCACCCAGTGGAAGGCGGCGGAGACGACCGAGTGCCGCGCGGCGATCGACCAGATCGGCTCGACCTCTATCCAGCTCGGGTCGTCCGAGTAGCGGAACTCGCCCCGCTCGGGATCGAGGAAGACATTGCCCACGATGCCGTGGACCTCGGGGGCCACACCGGTGACGAGGGTGACGTGGTTCGGGAAGGTGTTCGTGGGGAACACCGGAACCAACTTCGTCGCGACGACGCCGCGCCGGGCGACCTCCGCAAACGCGCCGAGGTCCGGATCGCGCACGGCGTCCGGCGGCGTGCCGTCGAAGGAGATCAGGACCACGGTCGGGGCGTCGCGGGCCGCCACCTCGGCGGGCGTCGGATCGACGGCGGGCGCGATCGCACACGACAGCAGCGCCGCGATCGGCGCGAGCCATCGCCCCCAACCGGAGCCGGGGCGACCGCGGCTTCCCGGGGTGCAGGACACGCCGGGCGACCATACCATGGACCCACGTGCGGGTCGCACTCAGCATCGCGGGCTCGGACCCGACCGGTGGCGCGGGTCTACAGGCGGATCTCCAGGTCTTCCGGGCCCTGGGCGTGCACGGAGCGGGCGTCGTCACGGCGCTCACGGTCCAGGACACGGAGCGCGTGCACCGCGTGCTACCGGTTTTCCCATCGGTGGTGCTCGAGCAGTTGCGCGTTCTGCTCCGCGACATCACCCCCGACGCCGTCAAGATCGGGATGCTCGCGACGGACGACGTCGCGCGCAATGTGGAGCTCGGCCTCCACGAACTCGGCCGCGCGTCGTCGAGCCCGGTGCCGATCGCGATCGACCCGGTGCTGTGGGCCAGCGACGGCACGCCGCTGCTCGAGCGGCGGGGCTGGGGAGTTCTGGAAGATCTGATCGGCCGCGCCGCGATCGTGACGCCCAACCTGCCCGAGGCGGAGGCTCTCTCGGGCAGCGACGTCTCGACGGAGGAGGGCGTGGAGGCTGCCGCGTCGGGCCTCGTGGCCAACCTCGGGGCACAGGCGGCCCTCGTGACGGGAGGCCATCGGGACGGCCCGCCTCACGACCTGCTGGCGGTGCGCGAGGGCGGAGGCGTCGTGTTCCACTGGCTCGAGGGCGAACGCATCGACCGCGGCCCCGTACACGGAACCGGCTGCGCGCTCACGTCTGCCATCGCCGCCGGGCTCGCCCGGGGCAAGCCGCTGCGCGAGGCCGTCGCGTCCGCCCGCCGCTTCGTCGCGAGCGCTCTGCGCCGCGCCGACGCCCGCGGCAAACGCGCCCGCTTTCTCGTTTACGACTGAGCGCAAGGCGGCACCGCAAGCGCGGCGAGGTGAAGCCGGGCGAAGTCGAAGCGTCAGCCTCGAAACTCGGCGAGGCGGACCGGAAGGCGTCGCGCGCCCCAGTTCCCGGGCGGGCCTTCGAACACGCCGGGGCAGCGCTCGCCGCAGTGGCGGCAGTGCCCGTCGTCGCTGAGGTTCCAGTCGCTCAGAACGTACCAGTCCCGGCCGATGAGCAAGCCGCCGCAGCCGTGACAGTACGTGCTCTGCCCGGCGGCGTCGTGCACGTTCCCCGTGTAGACGTATCGAATGCCGTGGCGTATCGCGATTTCGCGCGCGCGGGTGAGCGTCGCGGGCGGCGTCGCCGGCGTCTCCCGCATCCGGTAGTCGGGGTGGAAGGCGCTGAAGTGCCACGGCACGTCGGGGCCGAGCGTCTCGACTACCCAGCGGCTCGCTGCCTCCAGCTCCGCGTCCGAGTCGTTCTCACCGGGGATGAGCAGCGTGGTGATCTCGAACCACACGTCCGTCTCGCGCCGCAGGTAGACGAGCGTCTCCAGGACCGAGACCAGCGACGCCCCGCAGACCTTGTGGTAGAAGGTCTCGTCGAACGCCTTCAGATCGACGTTCGCCGCGTCGATGTGCGCGAAGAATTCCCGTCGCGGCTCCTCGCAGATGTAGCCTGCCGTGACCGCCACCGTGCGAATGCCGAGGGCGCGGCACGCGCGCGCGGTCTCGATCGCGTACTCCATGAAGATGACCGGGTCGTTGTAGGTGAAGGCGACGCTGCGGCAGCCCAGCTCCCGGGCGGCCCGCGCAATGACCTCCGGCGGCGCCTGATCCGCGAGGGTGTCGATCTCACGCGACTTGCTGATGTCCCAGTTCTGGCAGAAGCGGCAGGTCAGGTTGCAGCCCGCCGTGCCGAAGGAGAGGACCGGACTGCCCGGCAGGAAGTGGTTCAGCGGCTTCTTCTCGATGGGATCGACACAGAACCCGCTCGAGCGACCGAAGGTCGTGAGTACGACCTCGTCGCCCTGGCGGGCCCGAACGAAGCAGAGGCCGCGCTGTCCCTCCGCCATCTGACACCGGCGCGGACACACGTCGCACTGGAGCTTGCCGTCGTCCAGCGCGTGCCAGTAGCGCGTGGCAACGACGCCATCGTGCGACGCCCAGGTGCTCGTGGGTCCCCCTCCGCGGGTCCCGGCGGCTGCGGGGCTCCGGCGCCACCCCGCGGGGCTCCGACGCAGGCCCGGCTCACGGACTCGCAGCACCTTGAAATTTCCGATCCCGGAGCCAACACTTTCCGAATATTGAATCATGGAGGAGCGCCGGGCAATGCAGGAGGTCCGCCCGCCGGCCGTCGCCGGCTCGTTCTATCCCGGCGCGCGCCGGGCGCTGGAAGCAGCCGTTCGGGGCTATCTCGCAGGCGCGAGCGCCGCGTCCGAGGGCGCGGAGCTTCCGAAGGCTCTGATCGCGCCCCACGCGGGCTACGTCTACTCGGGAGCCATCGCCGCCTCGGCGTACGCACGCATCGCGAGCACCCGCGGCGTCATCCGGCGCGTGGTGCTGCTGGGCCCCGCCCATCGCGTTCGGGTGTCGGGGCTGGCGGCCCCGCAGGCCGAGGCGTTCGCGACGCCGCTGGGCGAGGTTCGGCTCGACCGCGAAGCCCTCGCCGCCGTCGCCGATCTCCCTCAGGTGACCGTTCTCGACGCGGCACACGCGCTCGAGCACAGCCTCGAGGTGCAGCTCCCGTTTCTCCAGATCGCTCTGGGCGACTTCGCCCTCGTGCCGCTGGTCGTCGGAGACGCGGAGCCCGAAGCGGTCGCCGAAGTTCTCGAGCGCCTGTGGGGAGGGGAGGAAACCCTCGTCGTGGTGAGCTCCGATCTCAGCCACTACCACGGCTACAGCACCGCGCGCGAAATGGACGACGCCACCACGCGAGCGATCGAGGCGCTCGAGCCCCGGCGCATCGGCTTCGAGCAGGCCTGCGGCCGGATCCCCGTCCAGGGGCTGCTGATCGCGGCGCGGAAGCACGGCCTGCGCGCCCGGGCCATCGACGTGCGCAACTCCGGCGACACCGCGGGCCCGCGCGACTCTGTGGTCGGCTACGGCGCCTATGTCTTCGCCTGACACGAGGCTCGCCGCCGCGAGCGCCGAGGTGCTGCTCTTGGTGGCGCACGCGTCCGTGGACCACGGGCTGCGCACGGGCCGGCCCCTGGAGGTGGAGCCCCGCGACTACGACCCCGAGCTGCGCACCCCCCGCGCCACTTTTGTCACGCTGCACCTCGAGGAGAAGCTGCGCGGCTGCACCGGCAGCCTCGAGGCCGTGAACCCGCTCGTGGTGGACGTGGCGCAGAGCGCCCATCGCTCGGCCTTCGCCGACCCCCGCTTTCCTCCGGTCGAGGCCAACGAGCTGCCGCGGCTCTCGTTCCACATCTCGCTCCTGAGCCCCCTCGCGCCGCTGCCCGCGACGTCCGAGGCGGAGCTGCGAGCTAGTCTGCGCCCGGGCATCGACGGTCTCGTCCTCCGAGAGGGCGCGAGGAGCGGCACCTTCCTGCCGTCGGTCTGGGAGAGCCTTCCGTCGCCGCTGCGCTTCCTCGAGGAGCTCAAGCGCAAGGCGGGACTGCCGGTCGACTACTGGTCGCCTACGCTCCGTTTCGAGCGCTACACCGTCGAGGAGTTCGGCTAGAGGCACGGCGACCCGTCGCCCCGTGCGACGAAGCGCCGCGGCGGACCCGGCTAGGCGGAGGGATCCGAGGAGAGCGCCTCGAGGAGGCGCTCCCAGATGTTTTCGAAAGCGCCGTTGCTCATGACCAGGACGACGTCGCCGGCCTCGCAGTCCCGAACGAGGTGAGCCACGATGGCGTCGACGCCGTCGAGGGCGACAGCGGCGACGCCCCGGGAGCGCAGGTCGTCCGCGAGCCTCTCGGACGAGAAGCGCTGGGTCACCGGGCCGGTGGCGCTGTAGATCGGCTCGTCGGGAACGATCCGCACCACCACGCGGTCGGCTCCGTCGAACGACCGGGCGTAGTCCGCCTGGAAGATCGCGCGGCGGCTCGTGTTGGTGCGAGGCTCGAAGACGGCGATCAGGCGGCGTCCGGGAAAACGCGCGCGCACAGCGCCGATTCCTGCGCGCACCGCCGTGGGGTGGTGGGCGAAGTCGTCGACCACGACGACGCCACGCGCCTCCCCGCGAAGCTCTTGTCGGCGCTTCACGCCGCGGAAACGAGCCAGCGCAGCGGCGGCAGCGTCCAGGGGAACGCCCAGCTCATTCGCGATCACCAGCGCGCCGAGCGCGTTTTCGACGTTGAAATCGCCGAAGAGCGGGACGTGCGCCCGCAGCAGCGTGCGTCCGTCCCGGATGACGTCGAAGCTCGTGCCCTCGGGCTCCACCTCGAGCCGCGCGGCGCGCCAGGCACCCTCTGCGTCCGTCTCGATTCCGTAGCCGACGCTGCGACACGGCGCTCCGGCGACGACGTCGCGCACTTCCGCGTGGTCGACGGCCGCGACCAGCGCGCCGTCGGGCGGAAGAGCGGCGACCAGGTCCCGGAACGCCTGCTTCACGTGGTCGAGGTCCCGGTAGATGTCGGCGTGATCGAACTCCACCGACGTGATCAGCAGCGTGCGGGCGCCGTAGTGGAGGAACTTCGGCGTCTTGTCGAAGAATGCGGTGTCGTACTCGTCTCCCTCCACGACGAAGTAATCGCCTTCGCCTTCGCGAAAGCTCGTGTCGAAGTCCAGCGGGAAGCCGCCGACGAGCAGCGACGGATCCCGGCCCGTCCGCAGGAGCAGGGCGGCGACCAGGCTCGTCGTCGTCGTCTTCCCGTGGGTGCCGGAGATCACGACCGGGTGTCGACCGGCGATCGCGTACTGGTAGAGCGCGTCGGGAAAGGAGAGGTACGCGAGGCCTTCGTCGATGGCAGCCCGGGCCTCGGGATTCTCGGGCCCCACGGCGTTGCCGATGACGACCAGATCGGGAGGGTTCTCGAGCACGTGCTCGGCTGCGAACCCCTCGAACGCCGGGATGCCCCAGCGATCGAGCGCCGTGCTCATCGGCGGATAGAGACACTCGTCGGAGCCCGTGACCTCGATTCCGCGGGCGTGCAGCAGGCCCGCCAGCGACCCCATTCCCGTACCGCCGATGGCGACGAAGTGAACCCGGCGCGGCGACTCGCTCATCCCATCATCCCGCCCGAAAGGCCTCGATCACCGCGTCGTGAATGGTCGGGCGGAGATCGAAGCGGCTGCGTTTGGCCACGAGGTGGACCCGGTTCGTCAGCAGGACGACGATGACCTCGCGTTCGAGATCGATCCAGAGGGAGGTACCCGTGAAGCCCAGGTGGCCGACCGACCGGGGCGAGAAGTGCCGCCCTGACGAAGAGACTCCGGGCGTCGGCGTGTCCCAGCCCAGCGCCCAGTCCGAATCCTCGGGCAGGGGCTGTCGGGTGAGGAAGGCCCGCAGCCTCTCGCGCGGCAGCGCATCGCTGCGGCCGTGCCACACGTCGAGCAGGGTCTGGGCGAAGGTCATGAGGTCATCGACCGTCGAGAAGAGGCCCGCGTGCCCTGCGACGCCGCCCATCACGGAGGCGTTCGGGTCGTGCACCTCTCCCCACAGGATGCGCCCCCGCCACGGGCAGTTCTCGGTGGCCGCGACGCGCCGCCGCAGCGGCTCGGGCATCGCCGAGCGCCCCTCGACCAGGCGCACGAAGAAGGTGTCGTCCATCGCGAGCGGGCGGAAGATGCGGTCGCTGCAGAAGTCGTCGAGAGGCTGCCGGGTGACCGCCTCGACCACCGCGCCGAGTACGATGAAGTCGAGGTCTCCGTAGACGGCGGCCGCCCCGGGCTCGTGAACGAGGCCCGAGCGCACGATGCGGTCGATCACCGATTCGCGGGCGGCCGGCGTTCCGATCACCCGCTCCCCCGTCTTGCGCTCCTTCTCGAGAAGCAGTTCGTGGAAGGCGCGCCAGGGCTTGAGTCCGGAGCTGTGCGTCAGCAGCTGGCGCAGGGTGATCTCCCGCTTGCCGCGATCCGCGAAGGCGGGGAGGTGCGCGCAGACCGGATCGTCGACGGACAGCGCGCCCTCGTCGGCCAGCAGCAACACGGCCGTGGTGGTCGCGACGGGCTTGGTGAGCGAGGCGAGGTCGAAGATCGTCTCCCGGGCCATCGGGATGCGCTCCGGGCGAACCACCGCGAGCCCGCGCGCCGACACGTGCTCGAGGGTCTCTCCGTCCCGAGTCATGCGCGCGAACAACACAGCGCCGGGGATCTGCGCGTTGGCGATCGCTTTGTCGATCGCGCGGTCTGCGCGACCGAGCTTCCGCCGGATGATGCTCCACTTCACGGCGCTGAGACCACTCCCGATTCGAGGATGCGGACTTCCCCCCGGTCGCCGTCGATGGTAGCGCGGGCCCCCACCGGCCACGGGAAGTTCTCGCGGCGGTGGCCAAAGGGGAGCCCGGTCACGAGCGGAATGCCGAACGGGCGCAGCACCTCCGCAATCACCGACTCGGCGCTCGCCTCCGGGAAGCGATCGTCGACGCAGGTCGAGAAATCGCCCAGCCCGACACCGGCCGCGCGCTCCAGCTTCCCTGCGCCGCGCAGCTGCTGCAGCATGCGATCGACGCGGTACGGCAGCTCGCCGCGATCTTCCAGGAGCAGGATCGCCCCCTTCGTCTCGATTTCCCAGGCGGTGCCGAGGCTCGCGGTCACCAGCGTAAGCGAGCCTCCCACGAGCCGCCCCCGCGCCGAACCGCCGCCCCGGCCCGCCCCGCGCAGCACTACCGGGATCTCCGCCTCGCCGGTCAGCTGGGCCACGAGCGCAGCGAAGGCGGCCGGATCGACGTCGGCGCCCCGGTCCAACATCGGTCCGTGCAGCCCCATCAGGCCCGCCCGCCGCCGCTGCCACAGCAGGAGTGCGGTGACGTCGCTGTAGCCCACCAGCGGTTTCGCCGCGGCCCGCACGGCTTCCGGGTCGAGCCGCGGGAGGATCCGGTCGCAACCGTAGCCGCCCCGGGCGCAGACGATCCCGTCGACGCGGGGATCCGCGACGAGACCCATGAACTCCGCGGCCCGGCGCCCGTCGTCGCCGGCCAGGTAGGCCCGCCGCGCCAGCAGGTCGTCCCGCCGCACGGTGTGGAAGCCCGCATCCCGCAGCAGGGCCTCGCCGGCTTCGAGCCGCTCGGGATCCACGACGCCGCCGGGTGCGGCGATGCCGACGGTGGCGCCGCGCCGCAGGGCTCGCGGGCGCCTCAGACGCGGCACGGACGGCCTCGAGGCAGAAGCACTAAATGATCTCGTCCCCGGAGTCGAACGCGTCGGACTCGGCGTAACCACCGCCCAACGGGGACGGGAGATCCTTGCGCTCCTCGACGGCCAGGTTGCGGAAGTTCGCGAAGCGAGCCTCGAAGCCCAGCCGCACCTTACCGGTCGGGCCGTTGCGCTGCTTCGCCACGTTGAGCTCTGCGAGCCCGCGGTTCTCGTCGGTCGGCTGATAGACCTCGTCCCGGTAGATGAACGCGATCACGTCGGCGTCCTGCTCGATTGCCCCGGACTCGCGCAGATCGCCCATGTTGGGGCGCCGTTTGTCCGGGTCGCGCTGTTCGGGCCCGCGGTTGAGCTGCGACAGGGCGATGACGGGGATGTCGAGCTCCTTGGCGAGCGCCTTGAGGCCGTGGCTGATCTCCGCGATCTCCAGGTCCTTGCGCGGAGTCGGTTTGTCGCCGTGGGCGAGCTGGAGATAGTCGACGAGCACGAGGTCCAGGCCGTGCTCCGAGGCCAGGCGCCGGCACTTCGCCTTGATTTCGAGGACGGTGATCATGCCGCTGTCGTCGATCCGGATGTTGGCGTGCGCCAGTGTGCCGCCGGCGGCCACGAGCCGCGTGTGGTCGCTCACGGATCCGAAGCCGCGGCGGAAGGGCGACAGGTCCACGCGCGCCTCGGAGGCGAGCAGCCGCAGCGCCAGTGCGCGCTTGGTCATCTCGAGCGAGAAGATCGCCACCTTCTTGTCGTGATCGACGGCCGCGTTGCGCGCGATGTTGAGGGCCAGCGCCGTCTTTCCCATGCTCGGCCGCGCGGCGATGACGATCAGCTCGCCGGGCTGAAGCCCGCCGGTCTTCTCGTCGAAGTCCTTGAAGCCGGTCGCCACGCCGGTGAGCTCCCCGCCAGCCGCCATCAGCCCCTCGACGTAGTTGAGCGCGTCGTCCATCTCGTCGTGGAGGCTGCTGAACGTGACGCGGCTCTTCGCCTGGCCGATCTCGAGGATCTTCGACTCGGCGGAGTCGAGCAGGTGTTCGGCCCGGTCGGACTCGTCGAAGCCCAGCTCGACGATCTCCGTGGCCACGCCGATCAGGCCGCGCTTGATCGACTTGTCGCGCACGATTTGCGCGTGCTGGACCACGTTCGCCGCGGTCGCCTCGTAGTCGGCGATCTCGGCGAGAAAGACGGGCCCCCCGATCGCGTCGAGCAGCTTGCGGGTGTTCAAGTAGTCCGACAGCGTGTGCAGGTCGACGGGCTCGTTGTCTTCCTGAAGCGCCAGCATCGCGCGGAACAGCTGCTGGTGGGCCGGATGGTAGAAGTCCTCCGGCGAGATCTCCGTCAGGACGCTGTGGACCGCGTGGTTGTCGAGCAACAGAGCCGAGAGAACGGCCTTCTCGACCTCGAGGTCGTGAGGCAGCACCCGGCCGGTGACATGGGTCGACGCTGCCGTCCGACCCGGCATGCTCTGCCCGGAATTCGTCCGCGCCACGGCTCACCCCCCCCGGTGGCAAGATGCGGGACCGATTCTACATCACTCGCTCAGGCTTCGGGGAGCACCGTCAGCGCGACCTCGGCGATCACGTCCCGGTGCAGGCGAATCGACACGCGATGTTCGCCGGCCTCCTTGATGGGCTCGTCCAGCGCGATCTTCCGACGCTCGATGTCAAACCCCTTCTCGGCGAGCAACTCCGCGATCTGCGCCGCGGTCACGGAGCCGAAGAGCTTGCCCTCCTCGCCCACGCGCGCGGCGACCTCGAGCCGGGTAGCCTGGAGCCGGTCGCGCACGGCCTCGAGGCTCTTCATCTCCTTGACGACCTTCTCCATCACCACGCGCTTGTGGTGCTCGATCTCGCGGACCCGCGCCTCCGTGGCCAGAATCGCCTTCTGCTTCGGAAGCAGGTAGTTGCGCGCGAAGCCGACCTTCACGTCGACCAGGTCGCCCGCTTCGCCCAGGCTGGGGACGGACTCTCGCAGGATCAGCTTCACGTGGCGCATGGCCGGCGGCCTACTGCCCCTGTCCCGCCAAGGGCAGGATCGCGAGGTGGCGCGCCCGCTTGATGGCGATCGCCAGCGGGCGCTGGTGCCGGGCGCAGTTCCCGGAGATCCGGCGCGGGATCATCTTGCCCGTCTCGGTGACGAAGAGCCGCAGCGTCTTCGCGTCCTTGTAGTCGAGGACGATGCTGGAATCGGCGCAGAAGCGGCACACCTTGCGCCGCACGAAGCCTTTCTTCTTCTGACGCCGGGCCTTCTTGCGGGCCCGGGCCCGGAGTCGCCCCCTGACGCTGGTGTCCACGGGCCGGTCGTCGCGCTCGCGCCGATGCTCCCGGTAGCCGCCCGAATGTCCCGAAGCTCCCGTCATGGCTCAGCGGTCCTCCTCGTCGTCGCCCTCGGCAGCCTCTGCCTCTTCGTCGTCGTCGCCCTCCTCGTCCGACTCGCCTTCGGAGAATGCCGCCACCTGCTCGCCCTCCTCGGCCTCGGCGGGCACGGCCTCCTCGGCCTCGACGCGTGCGGCCTCCTCGGCCTCGGCGCGTGCGGCCTCCTCGGCCTCGGCGCGTGCGGCCTCTTCGGCGTCGCGCGCGGCGCGCTCCGCGGCCTTCTCGGCGCGAAGGCGCTCGAGATCGGCGGCTTCGGCCTTGCGCGCCTCGACGTCCGCCACCAGGTCATTCACCTGGATCGTGAGAAAACGCAGCACCGAGTCTTCGAGGCGCAGCGTGCGCTCGATCTCCGGGACGGCATCGCCGGTGTCCAGGTACATGAGCGTCAGGTACCGGCCCTTCTGGAAGTTCTGGATCTCGTAGGCCAGCCGGCGACGGCCGAGATCGTCGACCATCAAGCGCGTGGCGTTCCGCCGCGAGAGCACGGCGTCGAGGCGGTCGCAGACGGTCTGGACCCCCTCGTCAGAGATCTCCGGCTGGACGATGAATGTCGTTTCGTATTCCCGCATGTGCCCTCCCCTCGGACGGGCTCCCAGAGCCCGGGCCCCGGGGGCGCGGGCAGCGGGACCGACCGGGCCTTGCAGGGACCGAGGAGTCAGATTGTGGAGCGCAGATCCATACCACAAAGCGGCGGCTACGGCACCGCGGGCACCAGCGCGAGCAGCCTCTCGTGAACGCGGGAATCCCCGGTGAGCTCCGGGTGGAAGGTCGTCGCCAGCACAGCCCCCTGCTCGACGAACACCGGCCAGCCGTCGACCCGGGCCCGCACCTGCACGTCGGGGCCGGGTCGGCGGAGCCGCGGCGCCCGGATGAAGACGCAGCGCAGGCCCTCGAAGTCGCCCTCGGCGTCGGCGGAGAACGAGTCCACCTGGGTGCCGTAGGCGTTTCGCACCGCCACCACGTCGATCAGGCCGAGGCTCGGGACGGGGTGGTTTTCCACCTCGCGTGCCAGCAGGACCGCCCCGGCGCAGGTGCCGAGGATCGGGCGCCCGGATCGGGCGAAGCCCCGGAGCGGCTCGTAGAGGCGGAGCCGCTCCAGGCCCTTGGAGATGGTCGTGCTCTCGCCGCCCGGGAGGATGAGGGCCGATAGGCCGTCGAGGTCCTTCTCGCACCGCACGCGCACGGCCTCGGCCCCGAGGCGGGCAAGCACGGCGGCGTGCGCCTCGACATCTCCCTGGATCGCGACGATGCCCACCCGTACCGGGCTTCGCCCGGCTTCGCCTCGCGACGCGGCCTTCGGCCTCACGGCTTCCGGCGTCGTCCGGCGGAGGTGCGCCACGGGTCACCAGCCCCGGTTGGCGAGTCGCTCGTGCTCGGCGAGGCGCTCCATCTCGATCCCCTCCATCGCCTCGCCGAGCCCGCGGCTGGAGCCGAGGACCTCCTCGGTCTCGTCCCAGTGGGTGGTTGCGCGCACCACGGCGCGCGCCCGGACGGCGGGATCGGCGCTCTTGAAGATGCCCGAGCCCACGAAAACCGCCTCGGCGCCGAGCGCCATGCACAGCGCCGCGTCGGCGGGGGTCGCAATGCCGCCGGCGGCGAAGTTCGGCACCGGCAGCCGGCCCAGCTCCGCGACGCGCCGCACGAGCTCGACCGGCGCCTGCAGCTCCTTGGCGCGGGCGGGAAGCTCCTCGACCCGCAGCGCTGCGAGCGCGCGGATGTCCCCGTTGACCCGACGCAGGTGGCGAACCGCCTCGACGATGTTGCCGCTCCCGGCCTCGCCCTTGGTGCGGATCATGGCCGCGCCCTCGGAGACGCGCCGCAGCGCCTCGCCGAGGTTGCGCGCGCCGCAGACGAAGGGCGATCGAAAGCCGCTCTTGTCGATGTGGTGCTCCTCGTCGGCGGGGGTGAGGACCTCGCTCTCGTCGATGAAGTCGACGCCGAGGGACTCGAGCACCCGCGCCTCGAGAAAGTGTCCGATGCGCACCTTCGCCATCACGGGAATCGATACCACGCGCTGAATCCCCTCGATCACCTCGATCGAGCACATGCGCGCCACGCCGCCGTCCCGGCGGATGTCCGCCGGGACGCGCTCGAGCGCCATGACGGCACAGGCTCCGGCCTCCTCGGCGATCTTCGCCTGTTCCGGGGTGGTCACGTCCATGATCACGCCGCCCTTGAGCATCTCGGCGAGGCCGACCTTGATCTCGAAGGATTGGGCGGTGCTGCGGCCGCCGCCGTTTCCGCTAGGAACGCCGGTCTTGCCCTTGCGAGTCGCCATGTCCGTGTCTCCTCGTTGGAAAAAGTCGCTGTTTCTCCCCGCGCCGGACCGCGCGGCTTCAGATGTGCAACCGCGCCGACCGCCGGGGCTGCGCGGCGAGACGATCGCGGACCACCCGGCCCAGGGCGGCGACGCCGCGGCGTAGCGCATCCTCGTTCGCCATCGCGAAACTCAGCCGCAGACCGCGGGAAGGACGCCCGTCGTGGTGGAACTGCGCGCCCGGTGCGAACAGCACGCCGGCCCCGACAGCGTCGGCCAGCAGATCGCTGGTGTCGATCCCCTCGGGCAACTCCACCCACACCTGATAGCCGCCCTGCGGCGTCGTCCAGCGGGCGCCACGAGGCATCTCCCGGGCGAGCGCCTCGAGCAGGGCTTCGCAGCGCGAGCGCAGGATGCGGCGCAGCCGCCCGAGGTGACGATCGTAGTCGCCCCGCGCCACGAACTCCGCGAGGGCGGCCTGGAGCGGCATCGCGTCGGAGAGGTCGGTCGCCTGCTTCAGGGCCACCAGGGCGTCGACGAGGCGCCCGCGGGCGGCGATCGCCCCCGCACGCACGCCCGGGAAGAGCGACTTCGAGAAGGACGAGAGGTGGACCACGAGCCCCGCGCGGTCGAGCGCCGCGAGCGACGGCACCGGCCGCCCGGCGAAGCGCAGGTCCATCTCGTAGGCGTCGACGATCACCGGCTTGCCGCAGCGCGCGGCGATTTCGAGCAGCGCCGTCCGGTGCTCTCGCGTGGACGTCGTCCCGAGGGGGTTGTGGAAGGTCGGGATGGTGTAGAAGAGCTTCACCTCCGGCCGCCGGAGCGCGCGCTCGAGCACGGCGAGGTCCGGCCCGTCCTCGCGCATGGGAATGGCCCGGGTCTCGAGCCCGAGACCGGCGACGGTTGCGAGGACGTTGGAGTAGGTCGGCTCCTCGAGCGCCACCGTATCGCCCGGCTCCGCGAACAGCCGCAGGCTCAGGGCGATGCCCTGGCTCGCCCCGTGACACAAGACGAGGTCGTTGGCTGCGACGTCGATCGAGGCGAGCCGCAGCCGCTTTGCCACGACCTCGCGCAGTCCCTCGTGCCCCTGCGGTCCGCCGTAGCCCAGGAGCTCCGGACCCGCCTCGATGAGCACGCGATTGAGCACGCGCCGGAACGCGTCGACCGGATACAGCGAGGAATCCGGAAACACCGCGTGCATGGGCACGGCCCCGCTGCCGCTGCCGAAGCGCGGCCGCGAGCGCTCGAAATCCAGCAGGCGCTCGGTGAGGGGCGAGAGCGCGGGCTGGAACACCTCGGCGTCCCCGTCCGCCGCGCGGCCGGCCCCGCAGACGAAGGTCCCGCGACCGACGGCGGACTCCACGACGCCCGCGGCGGCGAGCGCTTCGTAGGCCAGCGCCACCGTGTCCCGATTGACGTGGAGCCGGCGGGCGAGGTCGCGGATAGGGGGCAGGCGGGAGCCCGCCGCCACGCGCCGCGCATCGATCTCGCCGCGGATGTGATCGGCGATCTGCCGGTAGACCGGGCGCGCGTCCCGCTCGCCGTTGCGCTCGAGCTGGATCTGCATGGGACGGCAAGATTAGGCGCCGACCAATACTGGGTCAATGGCCCATTATTGGGACAATATGACGAAATATCACCCAGACAATCGTCTTATCAACCGGACAATCAGTCGGGCGGTGTCGCCGCCGCGCTCGAGGCGGTGGGAGCCACCGTCGCGCCGACTCCGGCGGGCAGCGACCGGCCGCGCCGCGCCATGCCCAGACTGCGTCCCAGGGCAATCGCGGCCAGGCCGACGAACCCGGAGAAGAGGGCCCCCATCTTGGCCTGACCCAGGAGCAGGTCGTCCGTGAATGCCGCGCCCGCCACGAACAGCGCGACCGTGAGCCCGAGGCCGGCGACGAAGCCCGCCATGGCGAGCTCCCCCAGACCCATGCGAGCGGGCAACGGAAAGCCCAGCCGGATCGCCAGCAGGCCGAGCGCGGTGACACCCACCGTCTTCCCGATCACGAGGGAACCGAGGATCACCCACGTCAGCGGACCGATGGTCGCCAGGGGCACGCCCGCGTTGGCGAAGGCGAAGAAGAACAGGCCGAAGTCCACGAATCCCTTCAGATGGTGCTCGAAGCGGTGGAGGGCCGAGTGCTCGATGTTCAGATCCTGCGCCAGCGCTTCGCCCATGCGGTCCACCTCGTCCTGGGCGCTGAAGAGGCCGACGTCGCGACGGGGTCCGGGCAGGAAGGGCACGATGAAGACGAGCGCCAGCGCCGGGTGCAGGTGGGCCAGGACCAGTCCGGACCAGGCCAGCGGTCCGCCGATCGCGATGTAGGGCACCCACGACCCGACCCTCGACCGGCGCAGCGCCCAGGCGGCGGCCATGCCCACGAGCACCAGGCCCAGGTACTCCGGCCGCACCGGCAGCGCCGGATCGCCGTAGAAGACCGCGATGATGACCAGGCCGATGGCATCGTCGGCCACCGCCAGCAGCAACAGGAAGTTGATCGCGGGGTGCCCTTTGCCGAAGACGGCCCGCGCCACCAGCCAGGCGAGGGCGATGTCCGTGGCGGTGGGCACGCCCCAACCGCGCCCGAGCGTGTCCCAGTCGTGGAGCTCCGGCACGTAGACGCCGGTTCGAAACAGCAGCCACAGCCCGAGGAAGAAGACGATGGCGGGGCCGGCCACGCCGCCGAGGGTCGCCAGCAACGGATTGATCGCCTTGCCGACCGGATTCAGGCTTCCGCCGGGCAGACATCCCTCGGTGATCTCCTTCGCCGCGATTGCGAAGAAGAAGACCATGAAGAGGTCGTTGACGATGAAGTGCAGCGTGAGCCCGTGCCCAAAGAGGGACACGTGGCCGAAGGGCATCCAGTGCAGCGCATGCCGGTACCAGGGCTCGGCGAGGTTGGCCGAGAGCATCGCGACGGCCGCACCGGACAGAAGCGGGATCGAGAACTCCTGGAGGAGGTTCACGAAACCGGCCGGCTTCCGTTCGCTCATGGGTCGACTCTGCTCCGTTCGACCGGAAGACTCCGCTGCGCCCTGCGGGGTCGACGCGGGTGCGACGTGAGCGGCGCACCCGCCGCCCCATCTTAATCGCTCCGGGTGCTCTCTTCGAGAGCGTCCGCTGCAGCGGCCGGGTCGCGGTTGTAGCGATTCATGGCCACCGTCAGGCCGTCGACGAGAACGACCCGGATCGCCGAGGCCGCCTCCGCGATCCGGCCCTCGAGGACCGCCTCCTCCTCGGTCGCGAATCGCTGAAGCACGTAATCGGCGGTGTCCATCGCGACCGTGGGGCGGCCCACGCCGAAGCGCAGGCGCGGAAAATCGCCGTGGCCCAGGCATTCGATGACGTGCGACAGCCCCCGGTGCCCGGCGGCGCCCCCGCGCGGCCGGATGCGCAGGCGGCCGAAGGGGAGGTCGACGTCGTCGACGGCGACGATCAGGTCCCGCCCCGGCTCCTCGACGGGAAGGAAGCGCAGCGCCTCGCACACCGAGTCGCCGGAGAGGTTCATGTATGACTGCGGCTCGAGCACGGCGACGTCGAGCGCCGCTCCGCCGGGACGGTCGAGGGGGCCGCGGCCGAAGCGGCCGCCGAAGCGGCTGCCGCCGAGGTCGATGCCGCATGCGTGGGCGAAGCGCTCGACGATCCGGCAGCCGACGTTGTGACGGGTGGCGGCGTACCGGCGCCCGGGATTCCCCAGACCGACGACGAGCTTCACCCCGACTGCGACGCTAGTCGTCGCCCTCCTTCGCCTCGGGCTCCCCGGCCTCCGCCGCCTCCTCCGCAGCCGGTTCGACCCCCTCTTCCGCGGCGGCCTCGACCGGTGCCTCCTCTTCGGCTGTCGGAGCCGCGACCAGCACCACGGCGAGATCCGGATCGGAGATCAGCGTGACGTTCCCGGGCAGCTCGAGGTCGCGAACGTGAAGCGACTGTCCGATGTCGAGATTGCTGACGTCGACCGGAATGCCTTGCGGAATCGCCGCAGGCATGCACTCGAGCTCGATCTCACGCAGCGTCTGGTCGAGGATCCCGCCCATCTTGATGCCTGCGGCCGTTCCGATGACCTGAATCGGCACCGACACCTGGATCTCCTGCTGGAGATCGAGCGCGTACAGGTCGGCGTGGAGCAGCCCACCGCTCACCGGATCCCGCTGCAACTCCTTCACGAGCATCGGCTTCCGGTCGTACGCGCCGCCGCCCTCGACGTGCAGGTCGATCAGCGTGTTCAGCCCCGCGCTGCTCGACGCCAGCAGACGCTCCAGCGTCCGGGGATCCAGCGTGATCCCGATCGACGGGGCGCTCGGCCCGTAGCAGACGCCCGGAATGCGGCCGGCGGCGCGAAGCTTCCGCGCAATGCCCTTGCCGGTCCCCTCTCGAAGCTGCACGACCAGCTCGTTCTCGGCCACGATTCCCTCCTTGCCCTCGATCAGATGAACAGCGAGCTCACGCTCTCTTCGTTGTTGATGCGGCGGATCGCCTCGCTCAGCAGCGACGCGACCGACACCACGTGAACCTTTTCACAGCTGCGGGCCTCCGCACTCAGCGGAATCGTGTCCGTGACGATGAGGTCCCGGATCGGCGACTCCGCGATGCGCTTGATGGCCGGACCGGACAGGACCGGGTGCGTGATGACCGCAGAGACCGAGCGCGCGCCCTCCTTGGTCAGCGCCCGCGCGCCCTCCGCCAGGGTTCCCGCGGTGTCCACCATGTCGTCGACGATCACGCAGGTGGCGTCCTTCACGTCGCCGACGATGTTCATCACCTGCGAGACGTTGGCCGCCTCACGGCGTTTGTCGATGATGGCGAGGTTGACTCCGAGCCGCTTGGCGTAGGCGCGCGAGCGCTCCACGCCGCCCGCGTCCGGCGAGATGATGACGACCGGGTCGTCGTAGCGCCGGTGGATCGCGTCGAGGAGCACCGGCGTCGCGAAGAGGTTGTCCACCGGGATGTTGAAGAAGCCCTGGATCTGGCCCGCGTGCAGGTCGATGCATAGCACGCGATCGGTCCCCGCCGTCGAGATCAGGTCGGCCACCAGCTTCGCCGAGATCGGCACGCGCGGCGCCACCTTGCGATCCTGGCGGGAGTAGCCGTAGTAGGGGATCACCGCCGTGATGCGCCGGGCCGAGGAGCGCCGGAGCGCATCGATCATGATCAGCAGCTCCATCAGGTGCGTGTTGGCGGGCGAGCTGGTCGACTGGAGCACGAAGCAGTCGAGCCCGCGCACGTTCTCCCCGAGCTCGACGTTCACCTCGCCGTCGCTGAAGGTGCCGACCTCGGCCTTGCCGAGATCGATGCCGAGGTGCGCGGCCACCGCCTCGGCGAGGGGGATGTTCGAATTTCCCGCGAAGAGCTTCATGTGCTGCATTCTCGGGCCTCGTGTTCGAGGAGTCTCTCCGGAGGGCTGGGGCGGCAGGACTCGAACCTGCAAATGGCGGCTCCAAAGGCCGCTGCCTTACCAATTTGGCGACGCCCCAGGATCCCGTGCCGTCCGAGTCCCCTCCCGCGAGAGACGGTGACCCACTCGACAAACGACCTTCCAGGCTATCGGGATTCGAGCGTCGTTGCGACCCGGGCCCACACGGGCGGCTCGAAGCCCTCCCGGGCGCTCCCCGCAGCAGCCGCAGCGGGACTATCGAACACTCCCAGCACCGTGGGGCCGCTTCCCGACAGGCCGACCGCCCGCGCGCCGGCCTTCCGCAATCGGGCGCGGAGTCGCGCGACCGGCGGGCACAAGCGAACCGCAGCCGCCTCGAGATCGTTCTCGAGCAGGTCTTCGAGGGCTCTGGCGAAGGCCCGATCCCAAGGTCCCCGCCGCGGAGGTCCGGCCCCGCCAGCGCGCAGCAGCGGCTCCAGACGCACCGGGACCGCGGTCGAGGAGCGCCCCGACGGGTCCGTGCCCAGGGCGTCGAAGGCCCGGTAGACCTCTGCCGTCGCGAGCGGAATCCCCGGGTTGACGAGCAGGAGCGCCAGCGCCGGCAGCCCCGTCAGCGGCTCGACGCGCTCGCCGATGCCCCGGACGATCGCCGGGCGGGGGTCCAGGAAGAAGGGCACGTCGGCGCCGAGCCCAAGCGCCAGCTCGGCCAGAGCGGGCGGCGCCAGCGCGTCAGGGAAGCACTCGACCAGGGCGCGGAGGACCGCGCCGGCATCGCTCGAGCCGCCACCCAGCCCCGCGGCCGCAGGGATCCGCTTGGTGAGGTGAATGCGCACCGCGCAGGCGAGGCCCGCCCGATCCAGAAAGCGCTCGGCCGCCCGGGCGGCAAGGTTGGCGCGGCCCGCGGGCACCGCCGCGGCCAGCGGGGTCTGGACCTCCAGCGCGAGATCGACCGACCGGCCGGGGGCCGGCGCCGTCTCGATCACGACCTCGTCGCCGAAGTCGAGCGGCGCGAACAGGCTCTCCAGCTCGTGGCTTCCGTCGGGCCGGAGACCCGTGATCCGAAGCCCGAGGTTGACCTTGGCGGGCGCGACGATCCGGAGCCGCCGCACCCCGGGGCGGGTGGTCACCGGAGGCGTCGAGCCCTCATGGGCTGACCTCGAGGAAGCGCATCCGCAGCTCGTAGAGGAGGCCCTCCAGCAGGCGGGCCTCCTCCGCATCGAGATTGCCCCGGGTCTTGGCCTCCAGCATCTCCAGCGTGTCGATCGTCTGGCGCGCCAGGGGGAGGTTGGGCTCGCCGGCGGTCTCGCCGCCCTCGGGGTCACCGACCAGCCCCATGTGATAGAGCGCCGAGGTGCCCAACGAGAGCGCGAAGGAGGCGAAGTCGATGCCCGGCAACGGCCCCGGGTCCCGGGAGGACCGGGGCTCGCTGCTCCGCGCTTCCGCCTGCGGCGCTTCGGGCTCGGAGGGAGACTCCTCTCCCTTGCTGCTGCGGCGATCGACGATCGTGAAGCCGCGCTCGGATCGGGAATCGTCTGCCATCAGGTGTTCCCCTCGAGGCTGTCGCGTTCGGCCGCGTCGATCCGCTCCATCTCGCGGTAGGCGCGGGCAAAGCGCTGGGCGACGGTGACCGTGCTCCCGATCGCGAGGATCCAGAGCGCGACGACCACATAGCCGGAAAGAGCGCCGGCGGCGAGGATCAGGACGCGTTCCGCGCGTTCGAGGATGCCCACGCGGAACGCCGGCACCGAGATCTCGGCGCGCGCCTGCGTGTAGGAGACGAGCACGGTCGCGACCAGCGTGTAGCCGGCGAGCAGAACGAGGCGGGGCTCACCGCCGAGGGCGAAGTACATCGCGATCCCGAGCAGCAGCACCATGTCGGACAGGCGATCGAGCGTGGAATCGAGGAAGGCGCCGAATCGCGTCGATACACCGTGGTGGCGCGCGACGACACCGTCGACGAGGTCGAAGAGCCCGCCCGTGAGCAGCAAGAGGCCGCCGGTCACGAACCAGCCGAGGGCGAAAGCCGCCGCCGCCGCCAACGAAACCGACGTTCCCAGCACCGTCAGCAGGTTCGGGTTCACGGGCCGCCAAAAAAGGAAGGGCAGCAACACGCGGACCCACCGGTCCAATCGATGGCCAAACACCGACTTGATCACGACTCGATCCTACCGGGCCGAGCGACTCGACCCGGACAGACGTCCCTCACTCCGACGGCGTCGGCTCCGAATCCGATTCCCCCGCGTCGGTCTCGATGGGAGCCGCCTTGTCCGAGACGTCACGGAGCCCGTCCAGCTCCCGCTGGAGCTCCTCCGGAGAGATCCAGTTCCGCCTCCGGATGAGTCGCCGATCGAGCTTCAGGCTCTCGAGAGACTTGCGATCCACGCTGGCCTCCGTTGGGTTGCACCGCGCTGCGGAAACCCTGAGTTTAGCAAATTGACGGTCGAGCAGCGGATCCGGTAGCTTGGCCGCCGCTCGGAGTTCGCGTGGTGGCTCGCTTCCTCTCGACGCTCTCACTGTGGCTGCTCGTGGCGCCGGGCTGCGCCAAGCCACCGCCCGCCTTCGAGGAGGTCCCCCCGGCCGATCAGCTCTACGCGGAAGGCCTCGAGACGCTCGAGGGGCGCCGCATCCTGGGTCTCTACCGGTACGTGAGCTACACGGCCGCCATCGAGACCTTCCAGGCGATCATCGACAACTTCCCCTACAGCGACTACGCCGTCCTCGCCGAGATCAAGATCGCCGATGCCTACTTCGACGACGGCAAGTACGAAGAGGCCCTCTCCTACTACCGCGATTTCGGCGATCTCCATCCGCAGAACGAGAAGGTGCCGTACACGATCTTCCGCGCCGCCCTCTGCCACAGGCGGCGGGTGAAATCGCCGAATCGCGACCAGACGGCCACGCGCGACGCGCTCGTCTTCCTGGATCAGCTTCTCAGCAGGTATCCGCACTCGGAATACGCCGAGCGGGCCGAGGTGATGTGGAGGAACCTGCGAATGCGCCTCGCGTTCCAGATCCGGTCGATCGGCGACTTCTACCTGGGGCGGGACGAATACCAGGCCGCGGCCGAGCGGTACCGCTCGCTGTTGAACGAGTACCCGGGGCTCGGCCTCGATGCGGAGACCCTGTACAAGCTGGCCGTGTGCTACCAGAACCTCGACCGCGGCGACGAAGCGGCGCTCATCTTCCAGTCCATCGTGCAGTATTATGGCAACAGCTCCGTCGCGGAGGACGCCCAGAAACGGATGGCCCGGGCTGCGGACTGGACCCCGCAGACGCCCTAGGGTCGCGAGAACCGAAGATGCGGGAAGGCGCAGCCATGCCCTCGAAGGGAGCCATGACCCCGACGGAGCGCCGGGCCTACCGACTCGGGTGCCTCAGCTTCGAGCGCGGCGACGACGCCGGCGCGCTTTCGCAGTTCGAGCAGCTGCTGCAGACGCGCAACGGGTTCGCCGACGTCCACTACCGCATGGGCGTGGCTCACGACCGCAAGGACGACCTGGCGTCTGCCGCACGCAGCCTGTGGAGGGCGCTCCGGATCAACCCGGCGTACACCGAGGCGATCGTCGCCCTGGCCAGCGTCTACGAGCGGCAGGGCGACTTCGAACGCGCGCGGGAGATCACCGAGCGCGCTCGCGCCAGCGCCCTGCGCAGCGACGGCGGTCTCGACGCCACGACGCGCGGAAAGCTCGCCAACCTGCAGGCGAATCTGGGCGACGCCCTGCGCGAGGCCGGAGAGCTGCGCGAGGCCATCGAGGCCTACCGCCGGGCACTCGACCGCTGTCCGGACTACCACGACATCCGCCTGCGGCTGGGCGTCGCCCTGCGCGACGTCGGGCTGCCGGACCAATCGCTGGCTGAGCTGCGGCGGGTGCTCGAGGGGCGGCCCGACCTCCACGAAGCCAGCGTCCAGCTCGGGCTCACCCTCTACACGCTAGGGCGGGCCGGCGACGCCATCCGGGAGTGGAGCACGGTGATGGAGAAGGACCCGACGCGCGAGGAAGCCCGGATGTACCTCCGCCTCGTCCAGATGCGAAAGCCCTGACTTCGCCTGCGAACCCCGGATTCAGAAGACCGACCGGAGGCGCAGGTCGCGGAGGATCTCGCCGGCGGCGTTGCGTCCGCACGCTCCCATCACGCCGCCGCCGGGGTGCGTCCCGGCGCCGCACAGGTAGAGACCGGCAACCGGCGTGCGGTAGCGCGCCCACCCGGGGACGGGCCGCAGGAAGAGCAGGCGGTCCAGCGACATCGCGCCGTGGAAGATGTTGCCGCCGGTGAGCCCGAAGATCCGCTCGAGATCGGGCGGCGCCAGCACCTCTCGCTGCAGAACGCTCTCCGAGAAGCCGGGCGCCACCTCGTCCACCAGCGCGAGAACGCGGTCGGCGAAGCGATCGCGCTCCGCGTCCCAATCGCGCTCCGCCAGGGCGTAAGGCACGTACTGGACGAACAGCGACGCGACGTGGTGCCCGTCCGGTGCGAGGCTTCCATCGAGCGCCGAGGGCAGCGTGAGCTCGACCATGGCGCGCTCCGGCAGCGCGCCGCGCTGCGCCGCCTCGAAGGCGCGCTCGATGGCGTCGAGAGTGGTCGCACCCACGTGGATCGTGCCGGCGTGCTCCGGCAGCGGGCCCGCCCCGCCACGGCCGGCGAAGGCCGGCAGGCGGTCCAGCGCGAGGTTGATCTTCAGGCAGGGGCTGCGGAAGTCGAGGGAGGCGATCTCGAGCGCCAGCTCCTCGGGCAGGTGCTCCCGGCCCACCAGGCGAAGCAGGGTGCGGTGGGGGTCGAGCCCGGAGACGACGGCGGGCGCCTCGATCGTGGAGCCGTCGGCGAGCACCACGCCCACGGCGCGCCCGTCCCGCACCGCGATCTGCTTGACGCTCGCCTCGGTTCGGATGTCGGCGCCGGCGTCCCGCGCCGCCGCTGCGATCGCGTCGGCGAGCCGACCCATCCCGCCCTCGACGTAGGACCAGACGCCACGCTCCCCGTGGGTCTCCCCCATGACGTGGTGGAGGAGCACGTAGCCGGTCCCGGGAGTCGAGGGCGCGGCCCAGGCACCGATCACGGCGTCCGTAGCCAGCGTCGCCCGCAACGGCTCGCTCTCGAACCAGCCCTCCAGGGCGGAACGCGCCGGGCCGAGCAGGAGCGCGAGCGCGCGGGCGAGGTCGCCGCGCAACCTCCACGCGCCCACCAGCAGGTGAGCCAGCAGCGCCAGGTCGCGCGGGCCCAGCCGGGCGGGGTCGGGCGGCGGGCGGTCGAGCGCCGGCTCCAGGGTGCGGACCACGCGATCCAGGAAGTCCTCGTACGCGGGGTAGCGCCGGGCGTCGCGTGCGGAGAAGCGCCGGATCTCCTGGCAGGACGCGGTACGATCGGGTCCCAGCCGCAGCCCGCGGCCATCGGGCAGCGGCGTGAAGGACGAGGGCGCGCGCCGCAGCAGCCGCAGTCCGCGCGCCGCCAGGCCCAGCTCGCGGACGACCGCCGGCCGCAGCAGGCCGGCCACGTAGGCCGCCCTCGAGACGCGGAACCCGGGCCAGAGCTCCTCCGTGACACAGGCGCCGCCGATCACGGGGCGCCGCTCCAGCAGGACGGTGCGAAGACCCGCCCGGGCGAGGTAGGCCGCGGCGACCAGGCCGTTGTGCCCGCCGCCGATCACGATGATGTCGCTCTGCATGCGCTCGGAGTGTAGACTTGAAGGTGACCCGGGGGCGCGTGGGTTGAGCGCAACGGAACCGGTCGACATCGCCGTGATGGTGATCCTCGGGATCGCCGTCCTCCGCGGAGTCTTCCGCGGACTGATCCGCGAGGCCTTCTCGATCGCGGCGCTGGCCGGCGCCTGTGTGGCCGTGAAGCTGTTCGCGCACCCCCTGGCCGCGTGGCTCGAGACGGCGACCGACGGCGGCGTCGAAGGCTGGGCCGCCCTCTGGCTGGGCGGCACGACCCTCGCCGTCGGGACGATCGCGGTCGTCGTGATCGCGGGTCGCTTCCTGCGACGCGGTTCGCGCTGGGCGGGACTGGGCTGGGCCGATCGCGCCGGCGGGGCGGTGCTGGGCGCCGCCGAGGGCGGGCTGGTCACCGCCATCCTGCTGATGCTCGCGGCGGTGGTGCTCGGGCGCGAGCACCCGACCCTCGTCGATTCCCGAAGCTTCGCCACGCTGAAGCAGATCGAGCAGATCGCTCAGGCGCCCGCCTCGCGCTCCCCCGACGTCGCCGCCCCCCCGCGCTGACCGAATCCCAGCACATGGGCCCGCAGTGAGCCGGGGACGACGGCCGCATCGCGGCGGCCGAGTCCACGGCGAATCCCTCCGCGAATGGCTCGGCCATCCCTGGAAAGCCGACTTCGTTCGCCTTCGGCTCACTGCGCGGCGGCTCCGCCGCCTTGCGAAGATTGGTTTGGCCTGCGCTTGATTTCGC
>Ga0224512_10001201_pt1 | contig 25514 bp, 22 predicted proteins | sample SF_May12_sed_USG_4_FD_169103 | JGI IMG/M metagenome (GOLD analysis project Ga0224512, IMG submission 169103) | Sediment microbial communities from San Francisco Bay, California, United States - SF_May12_sed_USGS_13 | ecosystem: Environmental > Aquatic > Marine > Sediment | place: USA... | reverse complement strand
GTTCCTCGAAGTTCAGCGAATTCCCCTCACTGCCCATCATATAACTGCCGGCAGCCAGCTCCAGCATCAACGGCCCGCGTCCCTCACCGTTCAGCGCATCCCTGAACGAGCGCCTGGCCCCGGGCAGATCGGGCGCCGGCGGTGTCTGCGACGGGGTCTCGACCACGGGACTGCTGGCAGCAGGCCCCGCCTCGACGGGTGCAGACAGGTCTGCCTGGATTTCCTGCCGGGCCATATCGTCCCCCGGCTTTGCGACGAAATCCAGCCACTGCGGCAGACGGATTTCTTCCCAGGCCGAGCGGGCACTGTCCATGTTCACCAAATCGAGGAACTTCGCCATCGGATTTTCCACGCTCAGCATGAGCCAGATTACCAGGCCGGTAATGCCCACTGATCCGAGCCCGACCACGGCACCCAACCAGCGGCGCTTGCCTCCACCGTCGTCATCGACCACATACTTGAAACCCGCCTTGCCTGTGCTTTCAGCCGGGGCCTGCTTGCTGGCGGCGATCAGCTTGCCACTCTTATCCGGCACCTGGGCAGGATGTTTCTCATCCCCCAGACCTGCTTCATCCAGCTTGCGCACCAGCAGGTCCCGATGTTCGCTGACCCGTTCGAGCTCGGCCTCGGCCTCGGTGCGCAGGCGAATGGCGATCTCGATATTCATCCTGGCATCCTCGAGCTCCTCACGCAGCTTGGCCGCATCCGGATCCCCATGGGCCTCTTTCGGCCTCTCTGAGGCATTGTTATGCAGCGCGCCGACTTGCCTTTCCAGCGCCTCCCGGCCACTCACCGCCTTGTCACGCTCCTGCTCCAGCTGCTTCAACTGCGTCTTGAGGCCGACAATCTCGGCCTTTGCCTGGGCCCGCTGCTCCCTGGCCACGGCCAGCTCGGAGTCACTGCGCTTCTGTACCTGTGCCAGGGTCGCGGCCGCCTCCTCGCGCAGCCTGTCGAGTTCAGCCTGCACGGCGGCCACCTGCTCACCGGATTGACCCTGCTGCTCCAGCTCTTGCCGGAGTCGTTCCCGCTCTTCACGGCGCGCCTCTTCCCTGGCCTGCTCCACGATGTCCGTTTGACTGGAAAGGACGCCTTCATGCTTGCCGGCCACCTCTGTGAGCTGCTGCTTGAGCTCCTTCTGGCGCGCCGCCATTTCAGCACGTTCCTCGGAACGTGCACGGCGTTCCTCGACCAGTTCATTTCTCAGACGCTGGTCATTTTCCTGGGCCTCATCATGCGCCAGCTGCAGGGCCTCGGCCGACTGCTCCAGCTGCTTGCCGAGACGCTCAATCTGTCCCTGCATCTCCCGTTCCAGATCATTTCTGCCGTCCAGCTCCGCACGCACCGCCTGGAACTCCGCCTGGTGCTCCTGCTCCGTTGCCTGCACCTGCGCTTCATGTTGCAGCAAGGTCTGCCGGCTTTCCTCGGCTTGCTGTTGCGCCGCCTGCAACTGCTCCAGGTACTCGTTGACGGTCTGTTCCTTGTGGGCCAGTTCTGCCTGCAGGGCCTCGGCCCGGGCCTGCTGCTCTTCCGCACTCTGTGCTGCCTGAGCGGCACGTGTCTGCTCATCGGCCAGGCGTTCATTCAGTGACTGGACCTCTGTTTCCTTATGGCCCAGCTCTTCCTGCAGGGCCTGTGCCAGGGCCTGCTGTTCTTCCACTCTCTGTGCTGCCTGATCGACACGTGACTGCTCTTCGGCCAGGCGATCAATCAGTGACTGGACCTCTTCATCGGCCGTATTCCTCAACGAGGTGACGGTTTCATTCAGCCGGTCTATTTCCTGCTGGCGCCCACTCAAATCCTGTTCCGCGGTGGACAGCCTGCGCTCCAGATCATCGCGTTCCGCAAGCACCGCTTCGCCTTCGCTCGCCAGGCGCTGATGCTCCTGCTGCAACTCGGCATGCTGGTGCTGCTGCTGTTCAAGCCGGGCCCCGGTTTCATCCTTATATTCCTGCAGTGCAGTTTCCAGGACCTGCCGCTCCCTGTCGGCGACTTCCCGAGCCTGTTCCAGCTGATTGCCAAGCTCGGCAAGCTGCTGCTCATAGGCTGCACCCTGATCTTCGAAGGCAATGTCCTGCGACTCCAGCTCCTGCTGCAGGGTTTGCAGCCGATCGTGCATGGCCTGCTTCTCGGCATCCAGACCCTGAGCATGTTCAGCCAAGCCCTGATGCTGTTCCCGCAGGTGCTGATTTTCACCCTCCAGGGACTCGTTCTCCTGCTGCAGCTGCTGCACCCTTGCCTGGGTGGCGTCACTTTCTGACCGGCTTGCCTCGAGCTGCTGCTGAGTCTCCTGATGCTCGTGCTGCAGTGCCTCGACCCGGTCCTCCAGTTCCTGGCGACCGGCATTGCTGCGATCGAGTTCCTCTGTCAGTTGCTGATTGTGTTCGTGCAGCTGCTGCACCCGTGCCTGGGTGGCATCACTTTCTGACCGGCTTGCCTCAAGCTGCTGCTGAGTCTCCTGGCGCTCGTGCTGCAGTGCCTCGACCCGCTCCTCCAGTTCCTGGCGGCCGGCATTGTTACGATCGACTTCCTCTGTCAGCTGTCGATTGCGTTCCTGCAGTTCCTCAAGCCCGGCGTCATTCTGACTATGCAGCTGCTTCAGCTGCTGCTGCAATTCATCGGCCCTGAGCAGCTCGTCAGCAAGCCTCCCGCCGAGCTCACCATTCTCCTCCTGCACCTTCTCCAGCTGATGCCTGAACTGTTCCAGCTCCGCACTGCGTTCGTCTGCGGTCTGCTTCTCACGCTGCAGTTCTTCAATCTCCTGCTGCAAGCCCTGGCTGAGCTGTTCGGACTGTTCCAGTTCGGTACGCAGTGTTTCCACCAGTTGCTGATCCCGGAGCCGGGTTTCTGATTCAGCCTGGAATTGGCTGATTCGTTCCTGCGCATCCTGCAGCTCGGCCTGCAGAGCCTCCATCTGCCGGGCGCCGGCGGCGGACTGCTCCTGCAGGGCCTGCAACTCAGCGCTGTCCCGCCTGGACTGCGCCAGTTCGGTACGCAGTCTTTCCACCAGTTTCCCCTGTTCCTGGAGTTGTGCTGTGGATTCTTCAGATAACTGGCTTAGCTGGTCGTTGGCAGCCTGAAGCTCGACCTGCAGTGCCTCGGCGTGTTGTGCATACTGGATGGACTCGCTCTCGAGGTGTTTGACCTGCAATTCCAGAGACCGTTGCTCGGATCTTGTCCGCACCTGCAGTTGCTGCTCCTCATTTACGGTTTTACCGACCTCGTCCTGGAGTACCTGAATAAGCTCTTTTGATTCCTCCAGTTCAAGCTGCAGCCGCTTGAGCTGTACCTGATAGTCTTTTTTCAGAACGGCATTCTGTTCCTGCAACAGCTGTTTCTCTTCCTCTGCTGATTGCAGCTGTAATTGTCGCCTGAATGAAGATTCATCATCCTGCCGTTGGGCCCTTATCTGCTGGCGTAACGCTTCATTCTCCCTGCGCAGCGCCTCGATCCCGGACGACTGGCCGTCATCAGCAAGGCTCCAGTCCTGGTCCGGACTGATCATCTCTTCCTGCTGCGGCTCGGAGGCTGTTGTAGCGGGCATCAGGCCAGCCGCATTGGCCGGCAGGCCTGCATGGGCAAACTCGTCAGCAGACATCCCGTTGAGACCTGACTCCAGAACGTAGACCTCGAATCCCTTGTGGCTGAGAATGAATGCAGCGGAGACACTGCGGCTGCCCGTATCGCAGCAGATAATGTATTGCGCATTGAAAACCAGCTCGGGAATTTCATTGCGTAATATTGACAGAGGGATGTTGACGCTGTCTTCGATAGCACCCTCTTCGTATTCCCCTTCCGATCTGACATCGACCCAGACAGCACCATCATCAACCATTGCCGTTGCGACTTCATAGCTGACATAGCGGACCAGTGGCTTCTGCAGGAGTTCGATGAAATCCTTCTTGGCCAGCCGCATCAACATGCCATCGCTCAGCATGGTGATCGTGGCGTTGCGCCTGCTGTCAGACACCAGCGCCTCTTCTCCAAAGCAGTCGCCGCTGGACAGCTCGGCGAGTATCTCCGACTCGCCGCCCGGCGAGATTTCCCGGGTGACGATGCAACGCCCGCTGTGGATGGTATAAAAATACTCTCCCTCGTCACCCTCGCGGACGATGACCTCGCCGGCCTGTACCGGTAGTGACATCATCTTCATCAGCAGACGCTGGATTCCGGCCGGCGGGATCTTCTCAAACGCCTCGGACTGAAGCATACGGGTCATCCAGTCCTGATTGTTGTCGGAGGCGATCTCGGTCACCTCGGCACCGGGGGAATGGTCCCAGTTCAGGTAGGCATCGAGCATATCCGAGTCGATGCGGGCGATCACCACCCGGGTGACGGCCCGCGCAGACAGGGTTCGCGGCTGCTGGCTGGCGATGGGATAACGGCTGGCATCTGTACCCGCCTCGAGTTCACTGGCCACCTTCCTGTGGCCGTCTATCAGGTTGATTTTCCCGTCGAGCAGATAGATTGACTGATTGTCGCGGTCGCCCATGCGAAACAGGTAGCCCTTGGCCCGGATCTCCTCGACGACGATCTTGTTCACGAGCTCGCCAAACCGCTCCTCTGACAGTGCGTTCAGTGGAACCAGTTCCTGAAGAACCTTCGTATCGGTAGTCTTTTTCTTGAATGCTCTCATTTTCCTCTATCCACAGACCGGGCAAGTCGCCGGTGTTGTCAATCCATAGGGGACCTGCCGGGGGTCCATTCCGCACCCAACTTATCGGCCGAAACTGCTTTAGATTTAGGACTGTATGACAATCGATGCGGATAACAGGCCAGGGGCACAGCGGATGGCGCCAGGTGGGGTCTGCAGGCGTTGCGCCGGCCCGGCACAGACGTCACCGGGATCGCGGTACAACGGGGAAAACCGCGCCGGACGATGACCCGGCCAGACTCGGGATAAGCTGCTTGATAGCTAATTTTATCAGGACTATCATGGCCTTGTACGCACAACGAATTGGGACAGGCATGACAGAACCAGTATTTGCCAGCGCACGGGAGGCCGAGGCGGCCTTTTATGCGGCCTTCGAGAACGCCGATCATGAGGCGATGATGGCGGTATGGAGCCGGGAGGATGACATCGAGTGCATTCATCCCCTGTCCGACAGGCTGGTGGGCCTTGCAGCCGTCAGCGAAAGCTGGCGCCAGATACTCTCCCGCGGCAAACGCATGCATTTCCAGCTAAGGCAATCCAACTTCTACCAGAACGACCAGCTGGCAATTCACAGCCTGTACGAGAATATCTCCATCGGCGGGAAATCACAGCCACTGGTCGTCGCTGTCAACATCTACCGGTTCAACGGAACCGGGTGGCAAATGATCCTGCACCACGCCTCACCGGCAACCCGCATCAACAGCGAAACCGACCAGCAAGACACCAACGGAGCCCGGACCATGCACTGATGATTAAACAAATATCCTATAGATATAGTGTTTTGTACGACCTATCTAGACGAGTTTATTAACTGGCAACTATCTTTCCCACGGCCTTTTCCGCAGCAACAAGGGAGCGCGGTGGCTACCAGGAGTTGCGTCAGGCAACCCCTCCGGCAGGTGTTTTACAGCTTGCCTGCACGTACAGATAAATCACCATCTTCTGAAACACTGGTATACAAGGTATTTCCGCGATTAAAACCCTTTAACATTTTTTTTATTGTGCTATCTTACGCGTGCAGTTTTACCAATCACCCATACAGAGGAGCTTAATCGAATGGCTGTGAAACGGAAGACCAAGGCGAGAAAGAAGGCGGCACCTGTGAAGCGTGTTCCCACCATCAAGGAAGCAATGACTAAATCGGCAATGATGGGGGCGATTGCTGATGACACCGGACTGACCAAAAAGCAGGTGACAGAGGTATTCAGTTCTCTTTCCAGCGTTATCAATGGTCATATCAAGAAAAATGGTGCAGGCGTTTGCACCATACCCGGTCTGATGAAGATCAAGACCGTGCGCAAGCCGGCTACACGCGCACGCAAGGGGGTTAACCCGTTCACCGGCGAAGAGATGATGTTCAAGGCCAAGCCGGCCCGTAACGTGGTGAAGATTTTACCCCTGAAGGGTTTGAAGGAAATGGTCTGACTGAATAAAAAAACCGGGATCACCTCTGTGGTCCCGGTTTATTTTTGTACCCCTGCAGGCATGCGATCGGTCAGTAAACGGAATCCCCGACAGCCATCATGTCTCCAACGCCAGCAGCTTGGCGCGAATAAACTCCCGGTGCGGCACATGAAGAAGTTCGGCAACCCGCCTTACCAGGTGCTCTTCATGCTTGTCGATGCAGTCGTCCGCACTAATGACCTGCCATAACATCCTGATAATCTCAAATTTATCCTGATAGTCGCACTCCCGGTTAATCAACCGGGTAAAGGGATACAGCGAGGTGGAGTGTTCTGCCTCGTGCTCTGCGGCACGGGTGATTTGCTGCGTTGTTTCATATGACAAACCGTAGTGTTTTCCCATTGCGGCGAGGATCGCCTGCCGTTCCTCATCACTGATATGCATATCCGCGCGCGCCACCTCCATCAGCAGCGTCGCTGTTGCCAACTGCAGTGCCCGCTCGTCCCCGCCAGCATCCGCCTCTACAGGCCCCGTATACTGTACAAGAAGGTTTTTGATTCTGGTAATCATAATGCCAGAGGCTAGTTCACATACCTGCCGGTCATGTAAACGCCTCCCCTGAACTCATCAAAGAACTCGCCCAGTAACGGGTGATTGACGGGCTCCGGGCTTTCCTCTCCGGCAAGGTTGCGCTCGGCGACATAGGTTTCGTGCTGCGCATTATGCACCAGTACGTGATACCAGGGTTCACCCCTGGGGGGGCGGCTCTTAGCCATTGCCTCATACCACTCATCCGTTCCCTGGAAACAGGGGTCTACATCGACGATGACGCCACGGTAATCGAAGAGCTTGTGTTGCACGCATTGTCCGATCGAGTATTTTGCCTGTGTCATTGCCCGGGCCCCTGTTGCAGGAAAATGTACTGGATTTGCCAGCTGCACCTCACAGGGTATGACAAAATCCGCAACGCCAAGTTCGGTTATAATCCCCTGCCATCGGTCGCGGCCCAGGCCGCATCCCGGCAGGCTCGGTCCGGAAATCATTTCTCATGACAGGCAAGCAGCATATCACCCGGCACAAGGTCATCACCATGCAGTATTCCCTCCATAATGATCAGGGTGTGAGCGTGCGCGAGGCAGCCGGTACGCCGGTGAAATACCTGCACGGGGCGGGCACTCTGTTCCCGAAACTGGAACAGGCGCTGGAACAGCTCACGGTAGGCGACATCGTCACCGTCAGACTGCTGCCCGACGATGCCTTCGGTAAACGTGACATCGAACTGCTGCTCCTGGTGCCTCTGGACAGCTTTCCGGAGGGTGAGGACATCAAGGTCGGTGGCAGGGTGACAGGCCAGAGCGAAGACGGGGAGGCAGTGAACTTTTCCGTGGTGGATATCAAGGAGGGAATTGTGCATCTCGACGGCAATCACCCGCTGGCAGGACAGACCCTGGTATTCGAGATCGAGGTACAGGAAATTCGCGATGCCTCGGACGATGAGATCGCCCGCGGCAAGGTGATCGAATAAGTCCGGCCGGACTATTTGCGGTAGCGGAACCGCGTACCCTGATACGACACCTGGATCCCGTCGGGGAGGATCTCCTCGACCACGGCACCGCTTTCCAGGCGGTCACCCGCACGGTATTTCCGCAGATTGATCAGCACGAAGCGTCGCTGCGGGTCGGCATCATAGACGTGCACATCGAGTCGCGGCATTTCGAGACCGCTGCGAAATTCAAGCGACAGCTCTTCCCAGTCATCCAGTTCCTGTTTCGAGGCCTGCGGGCGCGGGGGCGATGCCTGCTGCGGCGCGCTTGCCACCCGCGGCGGCGCCTTCCCGGGGGCTGCCGACACGACCGGCGTGCGGGCCGCGGGCTTTCCAGCGGGTATTATTGCGGTTACGGGTGGCATGACCGGGGCGGGAGGCGGCACCGGCCTGTCCTGTGGTAACACGGTCTTCGGCAACTTCACAGGCGGCGTGGCGGCCCTGTCCACGGGCACGGCGGACGCCACGGCCGCTGGTGTCGAAGCCGCCGTTTGCCGCGCTGGTCCGGTAACGGGACCTGCAGCCTGGCGGGAAACAGGGGTCCCGGTGTCCCTGGTCGCCAGCAGGACCATCAGTGCCCCGTTGACCACGAGCAAGGCGACCAGTATCCAGACCCATCGAAACGAGCGCTGCGCGGGGCGCTCTGCCGGATGCGTCGATTCCAGGTCCGGCACGGCCCCCGCCGAGCGCTCCTGGTCTGCCTTCCTCAGTGCTTCGAGAATATAGGACATGATTCAGGATATCCCGCCTGCCAGCCTCGGTATACCCGACTGCCTGGAGAGTGAATTGAGCTGAATGATGGTGTGCCGGCCGACCACCCCGTCGGCCACCAGGCCACGGGAATGCTGGAAGTTCAGCACCTGCTGGTGCAGGCCGTCGTCGAAGTAGAGGGGATTATCGGTGGAGAGGTCGAGCCCCTGAATCGTTTCCAGCTGTTGCCGCACCCAGCCGACATCCGCCCCCCTGCTACCGAGCTTCATGTTAAGGGTCCCGGCGGGTGGTGCCTGCATCAGCATGGCAAAGTCACCGTACCAGTGACGAGCGACTTGCCCGAGAGGCAATCGGTACAGTTTACCCCCCAGCACGAGCTCGGCGCTGTCACGCTCGAGGTGCTGCAGGGCAGCAGGGACCCGCTGTCCATCGTCCGCCACCAGGGTGAGTATGACCGGCCGGTCGAAATGCCTCAGGGAGGCCCAGGTGCCCTTACCTACGAGACAACGCAGTCCGTTCTCAACAGCGAAGTTGCAAAAGTCCGGTTTGACATCAGCGGGCAATCCCACCGACCACTGCGCGAACAGGGCTGTCCAGGCGTGGCGGTAATAGGACGTGTCCGCGTTCAGCAGCAAGGCGGCCAGGGATTCTCCCGGCAGACTGCCGTCATCTGCCGGTGGCGGCCGGTTAGCCAGGGCCAGGGGCACTGCCGCGACCTCTGCCGGCGCCGGCCTGGCGGACGCCAGCGAAGCCGGATCGAACGGGCGCTCATCGAGGTCCATCACCTCCTCGTCAACGCTGAGCGCGGCCCGTAAATCCAGCGGTTGCCAGGGCCGGTAGTAATAGACTGCAATGGCCGCGATGACAAGCCCGCCGACAACCAGCGGCACCCAGCGCCGCATCCCCGGCGCACGCGGATCCACGGACAGCAGCTCACTCGCGGCCTTTTTGATAATCCTCTTGTCGATCTGCGACTTGCCCTCGACATAGGCGCCCAGCATGGAGCGGTCGCAGAGCACATTGATCAGGCGGGGAATGCCGCCGGAGAGGCGCTGGATATGGTCTACCGCGGCCGTACTGAAGACGTCGGTGGTGATACCGCTGATCTGCAATCGATGCTGGATATAGGCACCGGTCTCCTGCCGGGTGATCGGTTCGAGGTGATAGCGGGCCGTCACTCGCTGGGCAAGCTGGCGCATATCGTCGCGCTCCAGCATATCGCGCAGTTCCGGCTGCCCGATAAGAATGATCTGCAACAGCTTTTGGGTCGCTGTTTCCAGGTTGGTGAGCAGCCTCACCTGCTCCAGCACCTCGGTACTCAGGTTCTGGGCCTCGTCGATAATCAGCACGATGCGGCGACCGCGGGCATGGGCATCCAGCAGGTGCCGATTGAGGATATCGGTCAGGGTCTTTATGCTGTGGATCTCCGGCGGGTATTCCACCCCCAGTTCATCACATACCGTGGCAATCAACTCTTCAGCCGTTACCTTGGGATTGAGCACCAGCGCGATATCGACATTTTCGGGAACCTGTTCGATCAGGCATCGGCAGATGGTCGTTTTGCCGGTGCCTACCTCGCCGGTGAGCTGCACAAAACCGCCGCCCTCCCCCAGGCCATAGAGGAGATGGGCCAGCGCCTCCCGATGGCGGCGGCTCATATACAGGAATCGCGGGTCCGGCGTGATAGAAAACGGCCGTTCCGAGAGGTTGAAATGCTTCAGATACATAGCTTGCTCAATGGGGAAGATCCGTTTGGCGCCCCTGGGACCCTTTTTAACACCAGATTAGCTGCACTTCAAAATGCCGCCTGATCGTACCGGTGGGGGTAGACGTAAAAAGAACCTATAGTATACCGGCGCTACACCAACGCCACGATATTATCGATCCGGCGCCAGCAGCCGCTATTAGCCCGAGCGGGGAGACGGGGCGGACAATGAATTCAACGCGGTCGGACACCCCGCTGGAGGGCTGGACGCGATGCAGGTGTCAGATATCGCGTGCGGCGTGCTGCTGCTCGATGACCGGTGAATGCAACACCAGGTCCAGGCTGCGCCAACCATCGAGGTCCACATAATCCAGCTTGCCGTGAATATCCTCCAGGACGATGTGACTGCGTTCCCCGGACGTATAGAGGATTGCCCTGACCTGGATCAGCTGGCCGGAGAGGTTGCTGTACCAGTAACCCGGAATGGGTTTTTGCTGCAGAAACATATTGCCTCCTCTGCCAGGGACAAACCCCAACGCATTCTGTTATTTTTTTGTTGGCGCCCAACCGGACTTTACCGGTTGCTGCGCCTTATATGCATTTATACCCGATAATGACCACCGCGATCAATGGGCCTGAAGTACTAGGGAACCGCTGATTATATTGATAAATGCAGGGTATCCTGATTTTGCATTATTCGTAAGGGTGCACTTTGTGCACCATGAATCAAAGGCCTGCAGTATCTTTCCGGTGCGTATTTCGCACCCTGCAAGGCTTCGTACAATAAATCAGAGCTTCCCCGGTTCAGTCGCCGCGACGGTGTGAGGACCGCTCAGCCGCACTTTGACTCGCCGCAGTTCAGGCAGGTCAGACAGCCATCCATCTGTACCGCCGCCCTGGTATTGCACTTGAGGCACAGTTGCGAACCTGCGGGAAAATCATCCGGATCCTCCGCCTCAGCCGTCTCCAGGGCCGATTCGTACTGTTTGCGTTTTTCCTCCACCAGTTTCCTCTGGTGCTCATCGAGACCCTCGTCCTTCAGCAGGCCGATCATGCGCATGTGGCACTCGATTGCGTCACCAATCTCGGCCACCAGTGACGGCATGTACTTGCCACCCTTCTTGAAATAGCCGCCACGCGGATCGAAGACCGAACGCAGCTCCTCCACCAGAAAGGTAACGTCACCCCCCTTGCGGAACACTGCCGAGATAATCCTTGTCAGGGCCACGATCCACTGAAAATGGTCCATATTCTTGGAATTGATGAATATCTCGAAGGGCCGCCGTAATTCATTCTCGGTACCGGCATTGAGAATGATGTCATTGATGGTGACATACAGGGCGTGCTCGGAAAGCGGGGTCTTGACCTTGTAGGTCGACCCGATCAGCATATCCGGTCGTTCCAGTTTCTCGTGCAGATGGACGATGTTGTCCTGCGTTGCCGGCTGTACCTCGTTTGCGGCTGGGGCCGGCTGCACCGGCTGCGTCTCGTCCTTGCCTACCTTGTAATCAACAATCTTTTTATCAATGCGTATTGCCATGTTCTGCTCCTGCGTATTTGCTCGCTTTCCGACCGTTCAGAATTTACCGTAGTAACCTTCCTTGAGGGCATCATAAAGGTTGGCGGCCGTGTGCAGCTCGCCGTCGTATTCAACCTCCTCGTTACCCTTCAGGCTGACCGTGGTGCCGTCCTCGAGAGTGAATTCGTAGACCGTGTTTTCCAGGTCCTCCTCCTTCACCAGCACACCCTGGAAGGCCTCCGGATTGAAGCGGAAGGTGGTGCAGCCCTTCAGCCCCTGTTCGTAGGCATACAGGTAGATGTGCTTGAAGTCCTCGAACGGGTAATCAGTCGGCACATTGGCCGTCTTGGAAATGGAAGAGTCCACCCACTTCTGGGCCGCGGCCTGGATATCGACATGCTGGTTCGGTGTGACATTGTCGGCCGAGATGAAATACTCCGGCAGGGCATTGCTATCATCCTCCATGCTGGCTGTTGCACCGGGATTGATCAGCGCACGGTAGGCCAGCAGCTCGAACGAGTACACGTCCACCTTTTCCTTGCTCTTCTTGCCTTCGCGGATCACGTTGCGGAAATAATGATGTGCGAAACTCGGCTCGATGCCGTTGCTGGCATTGTTGGCGAGTGACAGGGAAATGGTGCCGGTCGGTGCAATCGAACTGTGATGGGTAAACCGGGCCCCGGTCTCTTCCAGCTGCCTGACCAGTTCGGGCGCCTGCTCGGCCACGCGCTGCATGTATCGGCTGTACTTCGCGTGCAACACCCTGCCCTTGACCCTGTCGCCGGGCAGATAGCCGTCGCGGCGCATCTCGGGCCGCTTGCGCAGCATTTCCTCGGTGACCTCGAAGTCCTCGTCCATGATCGGTGCCGGGCCCTTCTCCCGCGCCAGGTCCAGCGCGACCTGCCAGCCGGCCAGGGCGAGTTCGCGACTGACGCGCTCGGTAAATTCAACCGACTCCGCTTCACCGTATTTCATGCGCAGCATGGTAACCGTGGAACCCAGCCCCAGGAAGCCCATGCCATGGCGGCGCTTGCTCAGGATTTCGTTACGCTGGCCTTCCAGGGGGAGGCCATTGATCTCCACCACGTTATCGAGCATGCGGGTGAACACTGCCACCACCTTGCGGAACTCGTCCCAGTCGAACTCCGACCGGCTGGTGAAGGGGTTGCGCACGAACTTGGTGAGATTGACCGAGCCCAGCAGGCAGGAACCGTACGGCGGCAGGGGCTGCTCCCCGCAGGGATTGGTAGCGCGAATGGTCTCGCAGAACCAGTTATTGTTCATCTCATTGACCTTGTCGATAAGGATGAAGCCCGGTTCGGCAAAGTCGTAGGTGGAACTCATGATCATGTCCCACAAACGGCCTGCCGGAATGGTCTTGTAGATCCGGCAGGCCACCAGTCCCGCGTTGTTGGTAATGTAGCCGCTCTGGCTGGGCCACTCGCGCCACACCACCTGTGTCGTATCGTTCAGGTCGATGCCGCTGTCCAGTTCCTTGCGGTTTATCGGAAAGGCCAGCTGCCAATCGCTGTCGCTCTTGACCGCGTCCATGAATTCCTGGGTAATCAGCAGCGACAGGTTAAACTGGCGCAGGCGACCGGCCTCGCGCTTGGCACGAATGAAGTCCATCACGTCCGGGTGCCCGACATCGAAGGTCGCCATCTGGGCGCCGCGCCGGCCGCCGGCCGAGGACACGGTGAAACACATCTTGTCGTAGATATCCATGAAGGACAGCGGGCCGGAAGTATAGGCACCGGCCCCGGACACGTAGGCGCCCCTGGGACGCAGGGTGGAAAACTCGTAACCGATGCCGCAGCCGGCCTTGAGCGTGAGCCCGGCCTCATGCACCTTTTCCAGGATGTCATTCATGGAATCCTGGATGGTGCCGGAAACGGTGCAATTGATCGTCGAGGTCGCCGGCTTGTGCTCCCGGGCGCCGGCATTGGAGGTAATACGCCCCGCCGGGATGGCGCCGTGCCGCAAGGCCCAGAGAAATTCCTGGTACCAGCGTTCGCGCAGCTCCGGGGTCTCCTCGACATCGGCCAGCGCCCGGGCGACGCGCCGGTAGGTGTCGTCGATGCTCAGGTCGACCGGGGTACCGTCCTTGGCCTGCAGGCGGTATTTCTTTTCCCAGATATCCAGCGATGCCGGTTGCAACGAAATCTCGGCAACGGTTGATGGTACAGCCTCAAGATGCGCAGTGGTGGTCATACGTCCTGTTCTCCTCCCCTGAATCGAACCCTTGTTAGTAATATTAGTAAAGCGTGTTAACGGGGTATCGAGTCCCCGGATACAACGCCTGGTGTAGTCTCGCCCGGACACAAGATATTGTGTCCACGCCATGAAGATTATGCAGCCGCCCAATGCCTGTCAAGCCGCCTTTATACGGGTATAAAATATATTAAATAACAGATGGTTAACAATCTGGACAGATTGTCAAGCAGGGGCTTGTACTGCTATAGCAGCATAACAGTGCACCACTATATATTGTGTTTCTAATATTGGCCGGCGGGGCCGGTATTTTCGCCCTGCCAGGGTCATTCAGGGGCCCGTGCGGGGTTGATCCATGACCTGTTCGTGGTGGCGGTGGTCGTGCCCGCCGCCCTGATGCGCGGAGGGTGCAACCAGCATATACAACCCGAACAGCATGACGGTGACCCCGGCGAGGTTGCGTATTATACGACTCTGCAGGACCTGCGCCAGCCTGCCCAGCGCGAATCCCATCGCCAGCATCAGCGGCAGGGTACCCAGCCCGAATACCAGCATGATCAGGCCCCCGTAGAGCAGGTCGCTACTGGCCAGCGCCAGGGCAAGGACCGCATAGACCATCCCGCAGGGCAGCCAGCCCCACACCAGGCCCAGCATGAAGGCCGGGGCAGGTCCCTGCACCGGTACAAAGCGGCGCCCGTAAGGTTCTATCCGCTTCCACACGCGCGCGCCAACCTGCTCAAGCAGGCGCAGCGCATGCCACCAGCCGGCCAGGTAGAAACCGAACAGGATCATGAACACGGCCGACACCACCCGGCCCACGGGAAAATCCCCGAACACCTGCAGGGAGCTGACCTGCTGGCCCAAAAAGCCCAGCAGCAAACCGGCCACGGTGTAACTGGCAATACGCCCGCCGTTATAGGCCAGCAGCGCGGACAGGAAACGCCAGCGCGACTGGCGTAGCGGAGCCGCCAGGCTGCCCGACAGGGCCCCGACGATACCGCCGCACATCCCAATACAGTGCACGCCGCCGAGCAGACCAACCAGAAAGGCCGCCGGGAGGGTGAGTTCCATGTTCATGGTGCCTGTAACCTGCAAGAATCAATATTCGGAAAATTCACCGCACAGGCGCAAAGGACACAAAGAAAAACAAAGATCCATTCCAGTAAAAATCCCCGATCAGAAATGCTTAAGGAACTTCTGATTAATCCGTCATTGCGAGAAACAAAGTGACGAAGCAATCTCCATACGACTGATTCCAAATCCTGAGATTGCCGCGCTACGCTCGCCATGACGCGATTTTCTCATTAAATCAGAGCTTCCTTGTGTGAACCAGAAAAAGGCCGTCCATTTCTGACAGGGCCGTTGTTTAACGATAATTCTTTTCTTTGCGCTCTTTGCGTTTTTGCGGTGAGATTGAACTGGTAAAAAATGACCCAGACATATAATGCTGCAATAATCAATGTGCCTCACTAAAGCAGGGACAAGCCTGGCAAGACCTCATGGATCGTCAACGTGGGCAGGCGAGAGAATGACCGGCGCGTCCAGCGGCACCTGCAGTTTACCGGAGAGGCGCCAGTCGTCGGCCTCGAGTTGCACATACCAGTTGCCCGGCGTAAGCGCATCCAGCCCGCCCGTATAGAGACCGGCCTCGCCACGCAGCAGGCGTACGCGCTGATCGAAACCCTTGCGGGTCGGGTGCAGGAGGGAGAGCATCAGGGCCTCCGGCTGGAGGTAATCACGCGCCCCCAGGCGCAGGCTAACGCGCCTGCCATCCGTGTCGATATCGAAGTGCGCCTCGAGCCGGTGCTGTAGAGCTGCCCGGTCACGGGCGAGGTCGCGATTGATCGCCTTGCCGCGTTTGTAGTAATCATCGACCACCAGGCCGTCACTGGTGGAGACCGCGATGACGATGGTGATGATCCCGCCAATGACGGCCGACATGGGCAACGCGATCAGCAGCCATACCCATGGCTCTCGGTACCAGCTTCGTTTTGTTTCCTGCAGTCTCATAATCCATTTCCAATAGCACAAATAGGTAAAACGGAGGCATCTGTTTTTTGCATTTTTTTACCCCCCTGTATTCACTGCTAATGGTATGGACCCATCCCATTAGCAGTGAGTTATTAACATTTATTTAATCTTTGTTCCCTTTGCGCTCTTTGCGTCTTTGCGGTGAATATTCTGGGTTTTTCCCCCGCGACCTCTGCATCTTTGCGGTGATGTTATCTAGCGCGGACCCAGGAAACGGGCCTCTTCCTTGACCTTGAGCCCGGGCCTGTCGGAGGCAACCAGTTCGAACACGATCTTGTTGCTGCGTGCCTCCAGCTCGGCCTCGTCGGCACTCAGGCGCACCGGCAGGTCCATGACATCGCCGGCCATCACCTCGATGTCTTTCATGTCGGTATGCAACTCGAGGCCCGGGATACCTGTCACGCTCAGAGTATAGCGGTGCGCGACATCGTCCATGTTGAGTATCTTCAGGGTGTAGACGTTCTCGATCAGCCCCGCATCGGTCTCGCGGTAGAGGCGGTTACGGTCACGGATCACATCGAGACCCAGCGAGGTCCGCGTCCCGATGGAATAGGCAAAAATGCCCGTGATGACCATCAGAATGACGGCATAGACCACCATGCGCGGGCGCAGGATCTGCGTTTTGCCACCCGTCATGGCCTGCTGCGTGGTGTACTTGATCAGCCCCTTTGGGTACCCCATTTTGTCCATGACATCGTCACAGGCATCGATGCAGGCGGAACAGGCTATACATTCATACTGAAGGCCGTTGCGGATATCGATCCCGGTAGGGCAAACCTGCACGCACAGGGTGCAATCGATACAATCCCCCAGGCCCAGATCACGCGGGTCGGCGCTGCGTTTGCGCGAGCCGCGCGGTTCGCCGCGCTCGGGCAGATAGGAGATGATCAGGGTGTCCTTGTCGAACATGGCGGACTGGAAGCGCGCATAGGGACACATGTAGATGCACACCTGCTCACGCATCCAGCCGGCATTGCCATAGGTGGCGAATCCGTAGAACACGACCCAGAAGGTTTCCCAGGGTCCGAGACCGAACTGCAGCAGGCGCTGACCCAGCTCGGCAATGGGTGTGAAATAACCGACGAAGGTGAATCCGGTCCAGATGGAAAACAGGATCCACAAGCTGTGCTTGGTTGCCTTGATGCGCAGCTTGCGGGCATTCATCGGCAGCGCATCCAGCTTTTGCTGACGCATGCGGTCGCCTTCAACCTTGCGCTCCATCCACAGGAAGGCCTCGGTCCACACCGTCTGCGGGCAGGCGTAGCCGCACCAGATACGCCCGGCCAGTGCGGTGAAGAAAAACAGTGCAAGCCCGGCGATAATCAGCAGAAAGGCAAGGTAGATGAAGTCCTGCGGCCACAGGGTCAGTCCGAAGATATGGAACTTGCGTGCCGGCAGGTCCAGCAGGATGGCCTGGTGCCCGTCCCAGCGCAGCCACGGGGTGAAATAGAAGATACCCAGCAGGCCCAGCACCCCGGCAAGCCGCAGATTCGCGTACAGACCGTGCACCTCGCGCGGGTAGATCTTCTCGCGCTTGGCATACAGCGACTGTTCGAGCTGCTCGTCAGGCTGCCGTTCCCTGGACCCTTTTCTTGCGGGGCTGGTCATACGTGCCCCGTCAGTCAGCCTGCTTGTCCAGGCCCTGATGAATGCAATTGGTGATCGCGAAATAAAGGGTGCCGATACCCGCGATGGCGGTAACCAGCCAGAACAGGAAAAAACCGATGGTGTAGATGCCCAGTCGACTGATTGTCAGATCGACGCCAAACGGGATCAGGTCATCAGGGTCGAATGCCGAGAAGAACACCCCGGTCGCCACAATCGCGGTCAGGAAAGACGGCCACAGAATGGCAATACATTTCTGCAGCCCTGGTATCCGGCTGGTTGTCCTGGGGAGATCGTCTTGCATCAGTACATGCCCTCATAGGAAAGGGACCGACCCCGCCCGCCAAAGGGCACGAGACAACCCCTTATTCTTCCTCACCCTCCTGTCCGGTCGACAGGCTGTAGACATAGGCGGCCAGCAGGCGCGCCTTGTCCCTGCCCAGGAATTCTTCGTGCGGAGGCATCTGGCCGTTGCGCCCGATGGCGACGGATTCCATGACGCGCGCCTGCGATCCGCCGTATAACCAGACATTATCGGTCAGGTTGGGTGCACCCAGCAGCTGGTTACCGCTACCGTCTGCCCCGTGACAGGAAGCGCACAGCATCCCGTACTTCTCCCTGCCACGTCCCGCCGCCGCCGCGTCGATATCGCGGCCGCCCAGCTTGAAGACGTATTCGGTCACGTCGGACACCCCCTGCTGTCCGCCCAGGGCCTGTTCCCAGGCCGGCATGACGCCGTTGCGGCCGTTCAGGATGGACTGCTCGATCTGCTCGGGAGTCCCTCCATAGAGCCAGTCGTTGTCACGCAGGTTCGGAAAACCGCGCGCACCGCGCGCATCGGAGCCGTGACAGGTGGCGCAATAGTTGACGAACAGCCGCTCGCCCATCTTGCGCGCCGTGGCATCGGCCGCCACCGCTGGTATCGACATCTCCCGGTACCTGGAAAACAGCGGGCCGAACTTGGCATCACCGATATCGACCTCCTCCTGGTACTGGGAGAGCGATGTCCAGCCCAGCAGGCCGGCGAAGTTGCCCAGCCCCGGATAGAGCAGCAGATAAACGATCCCGAAGACCAGGGTGATATAGAACATGCCCAGCCACCAGCGCGGCAGGGGGTTGTTGAGTTCCTCCAGGTCCTCGTCCCAGACATGACCCATGGACTTCGCCTGGTCCTCGGGGCTGATCTCGCCCGACAGCCAGCGAATCATGAGATAGCAGCCGATTATCCCGCCGAGGGTCGGGATGATGATGAACCAGTTCCAGAAGCCGCTGGTGAAATCAGCCATGGGAATTCTCCTTGGAATTTTTTTCTGCAGGAGGCACCGGGGTCTCCTCCATAAACGGGATCTGTGCCGCCTCCTCGAAGCGCTGGCGGCGCTTGCCGCTGTAGGCCCAGAACACGATGCCGACAAAGAGCACCATCACCACAATGGTCCAGACAGCCTGAATCAGTGAATAATCCATAGCCCTATCTCCTGGTCTTGATCGCTGCGCCGAGACCCTGCAGGTAGGCAATGATGGCATCCATCTCGGTCTTGCCTTCCAGTTCAGCCGCCGCATTCGTTATCTGTGCGTCCGTATAGGGCGCCCCCAGGGTGCGCAACACCTCCAGCTTCCTGCCGATATGACGGGCATCGGCCGGGGTCTCTTCCAGCCAGGGGTAACCCGGCATGATCGACTCCGGCACCACATCGCGCGGGTTGATCATGTGCACCCGGTGCCATTCATCACTGTAACGCCCGCCGACCCGGGCCAAGTCGGGGCCGGTACGCTTGGAGCCCCACTGGAAGGGCCGGTCGTAGACAAATTCTCCGGCCACCGAGTAATGCCCGTAGCGTTCCGTCTCCGCCCGGAATGGCCGGATCATCTGCGAATGGCACAGATAGCAGCCCTCGCGTATGTAGACATCACGTCCGGCAAGGCGCAACGGTGTATACGGCTCCAGCCCGGCCACGGCCTCGGTGGTGGACTGCTGGAAAAACAGCGGGACGATCTGCACCAGGCCGCCGATCGATATAACGATCACCACCAGCACGATCATCAGGCCGATATTCTTCTCGATCTTGTCATGTCCGAATGCCATTGCTCGTCTCCTTAATGGGCCGCGGCCGGCGCCGGGATGGTACCCACTGCCGGCTTGGCCCCGGCAATGGTCTTCCAGATATTCCAGGCCATGACCAGGGCGCCGAGCAGGAAGAAGGCACCGCCGATGAATCGCACAATGTAGTACGGGTGCATGGCCTGCACGGATTCCACGAAGCTGTAGGTCAGGGTGCCGTCGGCATTGGTGGCACGCCACATCAGGCCCTGCATGATGCCGGCCACCCACATGGAGACGATATAGAGCACGATACCGATGGTTGCCGTCCAGAAATGCACCTCGACCAGCTTCAGGCTGTAGAGCTCACGGTTGAACAGTCGCGGGATCAGGTAGTACATGCTGCCCATGGAGATCAGCGCCACCCAGCCCAGCGCCCCGGAATGCACGTGGCCGATGGTCCAGTCAGTGAAGTGCGACAGGGCGTTCACCGTCTTGATGGACATCATCGGGCCCTCGAAGGTGGACATGCCGTAAAACGAGATGGAGACGATCAGCAGGCGCAGCACGGGGTCGGTGCGCAGCTTCTCCCAGGCGCCGGAGAGCGTCATGATGCCGTTGATCATGCCGCCCCAGGAGGGCGCCAGCAGGATCAATGACATCACCATGCCCAGCGACTGGGTCCAGTCGGGGAGTGCCGTGTAGTGCAGGTGGTGGGGACCGGCCCAGATGTAGGTGAAGATCAGCGCCCAGAAATGCACCACCGACAGGCGGTAGGAATACACCGGTCGTTGTGCCTGCTTGGGCACGAAGTAGTACATCATGCCGAGGAAGCCGGCGGTCAGGAAGAAACCGACGGCGTTATGCCCGTACCACCACTGGATCATGGCGTCCTGTACACCGGCATACGCCGAGTAGGACTTGAACAGGGACACGGGGATTGCCGCACTGTTGAAGAGGTGCAGCACCGCAACGGTGATAATGAAGGCGCCATAGAACCAGTTGGCCACATAGATGTGCGGTATTTTCCGCTTGATAAGCGTGCCGAAAAAGACCACCGCGTAGGACACCCACACCAGCGTGATCAGGATGTCGATCGGCCACTCCAGCTCGGCATATTCCTTGCTCGTGGTGATGCCCAGCGGCAGGGTGATGGCCGCCGACACGATAATCAGCTGCCAGCCCCAGAAGGTGAAGGCCGCCAGCTTGTCGCTGAACAAGCGGACATGACAGGTGCGCTGGACCACGTAGTAGGAGGTTGCGAACAGGGCCGAGCCGCCGAAGGCAAAGATCACGGCATTGGTATGCAGCGGCCGCAGGCGACCGAAGGTCAGCCAGGCGACATCGAAGTTGAGTGCCGGCCAGGCCAGCTGGGCTGCAATCAGCACACCCACTGCCATGCCGACGATTCCCCAGACAATGGTCATGATGGCGAATTGCCGCACCACGGTGTAGTTATAGGTCTGTTGATCGGTCATGCCGAACTCCCTGACGAAGAGAAAAAGGTTTTAACGAATAACCCGTCGCACAGCTAGCTGGTAAAGCGCGGCTCTAGGCCCATGCCCCACAACAGGGCGGTCACGGCCAGCAGGGCGACGAAGGCAACCAGCCCGACTCCCAGCACGGCGCTGGAAAACAGGAAGCCGCGCTCCTCCGAGATCCCCATCATGATCGGGACCCCGATATAGAGCAGGTAGACGGTATAGGCCAGTGCCGGGATGCCGACGACCATGTTGAGCCACAGCACCGGGTAGAGTTCCATGATGCCGATCAGGAACAGCGGCGTCGCCGTGTAGGCCGCCAGCACCACGCATTGCGACAGCAGGGGCTCCGCGCCGTAGGTCCCGGCCATCCAGTGAATCATCCAGCCGATGGAAAACACCCCGACCAGCATGGCCAGGTAATAGAGCACGGCGATGATGGACGCACTTTCCGCCGTCAGCTTGATCGGATCACCGACGCCGATCTGCCAGCCGAACTGGGTGGTCCCGATATAACCGGAGATGGCCGGAATGGCCGCCAGCAGCAGCACGTGCACGGCATAACACTTGCCGATGGTGCATTTGTCGTCACGAATCGCTTCCCATTCGCGTTTTGGGTTGATAAACAGGCCCCAAATATGTTGTAGCACCATCTCAGGATTCCCCCTCGCTTGCTGAAAGCCGACCGCTAGTTTCCCGCCTGGCGGCAGCCCAGTCAATTTTTGGTTAGATAACGGGGATGCCGGCCATTACCGGCATCCCCGCGATTCACACAGGCCTCAGAACTTTTTGCCGATCCCGACCATGAACACCCAGGGGTCCACGTCCACATTAAGGGTGGTCCCGAGGAGTCGGGCATCGGTTTCGATGTCCAGGTACCAGAGCTGGCCGCTGAGAACCAGGTCATTACCGAGATCGAAGTCCACACCGGCCTCGGCCGCCAGCCCCCAGGAGTCTTCCAGATCCAGATCGGCGCCGCTCAGAATACCCGCGGTCTCCTCGTCGAAGAAGTAGGTGTAGTTCACACCGGCGCCGACATAGGGATGGAGATTGGAACCGGTCGGAAAGTGCCACTGCAGGGTCACCGTGGGGGGCAGGTGCTTGGTTGAGCCCACCTTGCCGGCGCCATCAAGGGTACCCGGGGGACCAGCACCATCCAGGTCGTGTTCGAACGGCCAGGCACCCAGCACGCCGACACCCAGGTTGTCGGTGGCCATCCAGGTGAAGGTGATACCCAGGCTGTAACCGTCATCGACGTCGACCCCGGCACCACTCAGCTCGTCATTGTATTCAAAACTGCTGTCCGGCAGCACACCCGCCAGGCCGGCGCGCAGGACCATGTCCCCGGCCTCATAAGCACTGGCCGCGGTTGCGCCGAGCATCATTACACCGGAAATCGTACCGGCCACGAGTCCCTTGATTGCACCTGAGTTCATCATAATTCTCTCCATAGCGTGGTTTTGAATGTATAAACAACGAGCTGTTGTTCCCAGAAAAATCGAGCCGGGTATTATTCCTGAGTGGGTCCGATACGGTATTGATCTGGATCAAGAAACCATAGCTAAACACCGATTGTGACATCCCGCCCGCCGGCGCGGGTATGCTATCGTGCGCCCGGGCACGCTCTGACAGGCGCCCGCCGACACGCTCACCCACCCATCCGCCGAAACACCCAGTATGACATCTGCCGAGACCATGACCGAAGCCGTTGCAGACCGGGCCGACCCAGGGTCGGAACCCGCCTGTTTCCACTGTGGCCTCCCGGTACCCGCCGGCCTGGACCTGCGGGTGGCGATCGACGGGCAGGAGCGGCCCATGTGCTGCCACGGCTGCCAGGCCGTGGCCCGCGCCATTATCGCCGCCGGTCACGGCGATTTTTACCGCTACCGCACCCACACACCCCCGACCGGGCGCGAACTGGTACCGGATTTCATCGCGCAGACCCGTGTCTATGATCACCCGGATGTGCAGAAGACCTTCGTGCGCGTCGAGGAGGACAACATTCGCGAGGCCGCCCTGATCCTGGAGGGCATCACCTGCGCCGCCTGCATCTGGCTCAACGAGCGCCACCTGGCGCAGCTGCCCGGGGTGCTGGACGTGCAAATCAACTACGCCACCCACCGTGCCCGCATCCGCTGGGACGAGCAGCGCCTGAAACTCAGCGAGATCCTGCAGGCCGTGCGCGCCATCGGCTACGAGGCCCACCCCTACGACCCGCAACGCCAGCAGCAGGCCTTCGAGCGCGAACGCCGCACCCACCTCAAGCGCCTCGGGGTCGCCGGTGTGCTGGGCATGCAGGTGATGATGCTGTCCATTGCCCTCTACGTCGGCGACTGGTCGGGGATGGAGACGGCCTTTCGCGGTTTCCTGCGCTGGACCGGACTGCTGCTGACGACCCCGGTGCTGCTGTATTCCGCCGCCCCCTTCTTCCGCGGCGCCTGGCGCGACCTGCGCAACCGCCGCATCGGCATGGATGTCCCGGTCACCCTGGGCATTACGGTGGCCTTCGGCGGCAGCCTGTCCGCCACCTGGACCGGCCAGGGCGAGGTCTACTACGACTCGGTGGTGATGTTCGTCTTCCTGCTCCTGCTGAGCCGCTATTTCGAGATCATGGCGCGCAAGCGCGGTGCCGAGACCGCGGAGAACCTCGGCCGGGGCCTGCCGGCCATGGCCACGCGCCTCATCCGGGAGGGCGAAAGCGAGCGCCAGGAGGTGATACCGGTCGCCGACCTCGGCCCCGGCGACCGGGTCCTGATCCGGGCGGGTGAAACCGTCCCCGCCGATGGCCGTATCGAGTCCGGCAACTCCTCCGTGAACGAGGCCCTGCTGACCGGGGAGAGCACCCCGTTACGCAAGCGGCCCGGCGATGAAGTGGTCGGCGGCAGCATCAATGTCGAAAGCCCGCTGTACATGACGGTCACCCGCGCCGGCATGGATACCGTACTGGCCCATATACTGCGCCTGCTGGAACGCGCCCAGAACGAAAAACCGGCCATTACCCGGCTGGCTGACCGCACCGCCAGCTGGTTTGTCAGCGGCGTCGTCCTCGCCGCCATCGTCGTGGGTATCTACTGGTGGCAGCAGGCACCGGGGGCCTGGCTGCCCATCGTGGTGTCCGTGCTCGTGGTCACCTGCCCCTGCGCCCTGTCACTGGCCACGCCCACGGCACTCAGTGCGGCCACCGGCGCCCTGATGGCCAGCGGCCTGCTGCCGGCACGCGGCAACCGCCTGGAAACGCTGGCGCGCTGCACCCACCTGGTGTTCGACAAGACCGGCACCCTGACCCGGGGTGCACCCGCACTCACTGCTGTCCACACCCTGTCCGGGATGTCCGAACAGGAGGTGCTGCACCGGGCCGCGGCCCTGGAAAGCCAGTCCGAGCACCCGGTCGGCCAGGCGATCTGCCGGGCGGCGAACCTGCGTGAACATGCCCCGCCTGCCGACCTGGAAAACCACCCGGGCGCCGGCATCAGCGCCAGGCTGGATGGCGACACCTGGTACATCGGCAGTCCAGACTTTATTGCCCGGCACAGCCGGGCCGATACCTCGGGACTGCAGCATGACTCGCTACAGGGTCCGGCCGGCATCCGGGTGGTGCTGGCCGACGCGGAGCAGCAGCACGCCCTGTTCATCCTGCAGGATGAAGTGCGCACGGACGCCGCGGCCACCGTCGCGGCCCTGAAACAGGGCGGCCGGCAACTGCTGCTGCTGACCGGGGACAATCTGCAATCGGCGCGCCAGGTGGCGGACCGGGTCGGTATCGAGGCCGTGCAGGCTGACATGACGCCGCAGGACAAACTGGAGGCACTGCAGGACCTGCAGCGCCAGGGTGCCGTGGTGGCCATGGTCGGCGACGGCATCAACGATGCGCCGGTGCTGGCGGCCGCCGACGTCTCCATCGCCATGCATGATGCCGCCCATATCAGTCATGCCAGCGCCGACATGATCCTGATGTCGGATCAGCTCGGCGCCCTGGCCGAAGGCATGCAGATTGCCCGCAAGACACTGCGGATCATCCGCCAGAACCTGGGCTGGGCCATCACCTACAACCTGGTCGCCCTGCCCGCCGCGGCCCTCGGCCATGTGGCCCCCTGGATGGCCGCCATCGGCATGTCCTCCAGTTCACTGCTGGTGGTTTTCAACGCCCTGCGCCTGACGCGCAAGCGCCGCGGCCAGGGCAACCTGGCGGACTGAGACAGAACATGGAAATCATCTACCTGCTGATCCCCCTGTCGCTGCTGCTGGTCGGCCTGATGGTGTGGGTGTTTTTCTGGGCCGTGCGCTCGGGCCAGTTCGACGACCTGGAGGGCCCCGCCCATCGTATCCTCATGGACGATGATTCGCCGGACATCGAAGAACCGGAGGAAGGGGGAAAGAAGGTGAAGAGTGAAGAGTAAAGAGTGAAGAGCAGGATTGTCGTGCCGACTCGTCAGAACATCACCTCTTACTTTTTACTTCTTACTTTTCAAAACGGCAGGTTCGGCAAAGCGGAGCGCGCCCAACACTAATAATCACAAAAATAATTCGCCACGGAAGAACACGGGGAAAAAAACAGACAACAGCAATAATTGAAAAAAACATCAACTAATCGCACCCCCGAAACGTTCCTACAGCA
>Ga0224512_10001200_pt1 | contig 25592 bp, 22 predicted proteins | sample SF_May12_sed_USG_4_FD_169103 | JGI IMG/M metagenome (GOLD analysis project Ga0224512, IMG submission 169103) | Sediment microbial communities from San Francisco Bay, California, United States - SF_May12_sed_USGS_13 | ecosystem: Environmental > Aquatic > Marine > Sediment | place: USA... | reverse complement strand
CTGCGGCATATTGGCGAGCGAATTCAAGCCCCAGCCCCCGATTAGCGCCTGTGATCAACACAGTTGGTGCGTCGATCGCTGGCGCCGAATTCGCGTGATTATCCGCATGCGTCAGCGTTCCGCACAGCATTGCCAAAGCTGCGACAATTGCCAAACGTATCCTTATTCGAGTTGCCGTCTTCATTGGTCAATCCTTATCCCGTCGAGTGGATAAACGGTGGTAGAGGATTCTAACGCTTGTGGAACGGCAAAATCACGCGGCAGCCTTTGGACTTTGGGCACGGCACGTACGATTGGGAAATTGGAGGTGCTTTCGATGTGCAGGCCGTAGATAATCACCGACGTACGATGGACAAAGGCCGCGCACGCAAGGAAACCATTCAATAGTCAAGTCGAATGAAATACTTAACTATCCTCAGCAAAGATCCAATCCACATAAGATTCGATTCGCTAACGCTCAAGATTAGGTATGCCCGCCGACGAGGTCCTGTTAATCTTACCCATGCTTAGTTCTCCGGTTTTGCGATGTGCCCGGCGACCTCGTTAGATCAAGAGGAATTAGTCTTGGAGTTTAATGTGTCATCAAGCGTTGGCACCTAAGATGCGTGTGACCAGCCCGGCGCCTCGCGATGTGTGGCTCGAATTGCTTGAGTCGGATCCCAACGCATTTGTTGATCAGGCGCCGCAAAGCCTCGACATTATCGCGACCATCAAAAATTGCACGGATGCGAGCCGTCTGTACGAATTTCCAGATGGTGTAAAACTGGTCTTACCGCTGTTGCGGCGCGAAAAACTGCTAGCACGGCTCAACGTCGAGCGTACGCCCGTATTCGGCGGGCTCATCGCTTCTGAACCGGTAAGTGCCGAGAAATTGCGGTCCGTATTCACGGATCTTTCCAACCGTCCGCTCTTGCAGACGATCGTTTCCGCGTCCGCACTGGATCAGGAGGCCTGGAGGGATGCGGTGCCTGACGGAGTTGCCGTTATGCCGCGACTGGCACATGTGCTTGATCTAGCAGGCGGTTTCGAAACAGTATGGAATGAACGATTCAATAAGCAAGGGCGCAGGGCAGTTCGCAAGGCGGAACGTTCCAACATTGACGTCGATCTCGACACGACCGGAAGACTCATCGAGCCTTTTTATGATCTTTTTTTGCGCTCGGTGGCCCGTTGGGCCGGCGAATCGGTTGAACCAGCGATGATTGCGCGGTGGCGCGCGCAGCGACGTGACCCGATTCGCAGGTTTCGCCTCATGTCTGAGAAACTCGGTGATGCCTTTCGCATCTGGGGGGCCCGGGTCGACGGGAAACTTGCCGCGGCAATTATTGTTCTGCAGGGGCCTAACGCACATTACACGCGTGGCGCGATGGACATAGACCTGGCCGGGCCCACGCGTGCCAGCTTTCTGCTGCAAAAGGTCGCGATTGAGAATGCCTGCGAGGCCGGATGTCGCTATTATCACATGGGTCAGACCGGGACGTCGGAAAGCCTGGCTAGATTCAAGTCCCAGTTTGGTGCGACACCGCGCCATTATTCCGAATATTACATCGAGCGATTTCCGTTGGCCGCGACGCAGGCTCGCTTGCGTAGTCTGATGAAGAGAATCGTTACGTCATAAAAGGCCTGTTTAGGCCTGCGAGCGGTCGCTGAATGATTTTCTGTCGTGCTTCGCTGCTTCATTGGGTGACTTTTGGCAATAGAATATGTTCTCGTCATCGCGAAGAGCGAAGCGCTGGCGTTTATCAAGTGGGATACGACTCGCCAGGTCGAGCGTGACCTCGAAGCCGGCTTTCCTCAATCTGTCAGCCATATCCGTACCATAGAATCTGACATGAGTCGGCTCACCGAATAGCCTCTGCCTGTCATTCGGATCAGTAATCGATCGATCCTCATGAGTTGGCTGATCGAGCAGCAGCGGCACGCTGATCAGGGCCCAGGCACCGGGCTTGAGCACACGGAATAACTCGTCGATCGCTTGTCTGTCATCAATCACATGTTCGAGTACATGAATGCAAATGACGACGTCGAAGCTGGCATTCGCGAAGGGCAAATCGACAACGTTTCCGATAGTCGTAACGTGTGAACCCGACTGTTTCAGGTCGACGCTGACAAACTCGAGATTTGGCATCTTCTGGAAGACTCTGGAAAGCGACCACCATGGCGCGACCTCGAGCAGTCGCTTTGGCCCAGAAAACAGATCTGTGTGTTCCTGCAGAAAGATCCAGTCGCGTCGATGTCGGGCTTTGGCATTGCAGCGGGGACAATAACCCGTTGGGCTCTTTCGGATAATGCTGCGCTCGCCAACAAAAGCGCGGAGCTGCCAGCCACAGCATGGGCACTGGTGCTTACGCCCGAGGAAAAGGGTTCCACGAATGAAAAAAAATGTCCTTCTGAGCCAAGAGGAGAGAGCCTTCCGCAAACGCACATGCAGAATGGCGCCGGATTGTGTGTTGCTAAAATGCGTCATACCGAGAAGACTCTGCACCACTTATGTAAACAAACGAAAGCTTTGGCGCCTCATTCAGGCTATAGCGTATACTCTGTTTTCGCAAAACTCGTGGCTGATACCATCAATGGATGGTAAGGCCCCAAAACAGTGCCCAAGAAAAAACAAGAAAAAGAAAGATCATATGCGATTGTGATTGGCCTGGATACGATGCAGGGGTTACAAACTGCGCGTATTCTGGCGAGCCACCGGATTCCGGTCATTGCCATCGCCCGAGATCGAACGCATCATGCGTGTCGTACAAGAGTTTGCGAAAAAATCTTGTGGACAGATACTACTGGTCCGGAATTGATCGCGACGCTGCGCGAATTGGGGCCCACGCTACCCGCGAAAGCGGTAGTCTATCCATGCCATGATCAGTGTGTCGCGATAATATCCAGCAATCGGCAACAGCTAGACGATTGGTACCACGTCGTTATGGCTGACGCTGACGTGATGGAAGCAATGATGAACAAGGAGAGGTTCTACGCGTTGGCGAAGGCCTGCGGCGTACCCTGTCCTCAGACGCTACTGCTCGAGAATCGGGCCGATACCGAAAAGGCAGCCCGTGAACTGTGTTTTCCTTGTGTCGTAAAGCCTGTGCGCAGGAGCAGGCGGTGGGACGAGAACACAATGGCTAAGGCTTTTCGTGTTTCGACCGCGGACGAACTGCTAGAGCTTTATGATCGTGTGGGTAATTGGGCACCGGCGCTTATGGCCCAGCAGTGGATCGAGGGCGCGGACGCGGATCTGTATTCGTGCAATTGTTACTTCAATAGTCGATCGGAACTCATCGCAAGCTTTGTTGCGAAGAAGCTGCGGCAGTGGCCGCCGCGAACTGGCTCAAGCTGCCTGGGCGAGGAGTGTCGCAACGACACCGTACATCGGGATGCGGTGCGACTATTCGAATCGGTTGGCTATATCGGTCTTGGCTACATCGAAATGAAAAGGGACGCACGCTCGGGGAAGCACTATGTAATCGAAGCGAATGTGGGTCGCCCGACAGGTCGATCAGCGATCGCCGAAGCCGGTGGCGTCGACATTCTGTATGCAATGTATTGTGATGCATTGGCTCGACCTCTTCCGAGCAACCTTGAACAACAATACCTCGGCGTCAAGTGGATCGACCTGCGCCATGATATCCAGTCGGCGCTGCATTACTATCGGAGCGGCGAACTCACGGCTGCCGACTGGTATCGATCTTTGCGCGGACGCAAGGCTTTCGCAGTGTTCTCGTGGTCCGATCCCTTACCATTCTGGGCAGACCTTTGGCGGGCACTAAGAGTGCTGTTGTCGAGCCGGGAGCGGGCAAGGCGAAGGGACGTGGTAAGTGACAACTCTGCTCGTTCAAAGGCCACGAGAATTGGAGCCGGAAAGGAAGCGCAACCATGAAGATTCTGATCGCGAGTCCCATCTTCGAAGAAGCCATCGAAAGATTGCGTGAAAAGAATGATGTCGTCCTCGCATTCAACGCCGGGACTGACGAGCTGAAGAAACGAATTTCGGATCGTGACGCACTGGTTTTTCGCAGCGGAGTCGACATCAACGCCGATGTAATGGCACGTGCGCCTGGATTGCGGCTCCTGGTTCGTGCCGGTTCCGGGTGCGACAATGTCGATCTCGATTACGTTCAGAAAAATGGTCTCGAAATCATTAGAATTCCTGGTCCGGGAGCGCGAGCGGTCGCCGAGCTCGGGTTTAGCTTGATGCTGGCGCTTGCGCGCCAAATTGTGGTCGCTGACAAGCTCTTGCGAAGCGGTCGATGGGCGAAGCATGAGCTGAGTGGTTACCTTTTGGCTGGCAAGACCCTTGCTATTTACGGTGCCGGAAATATCGGGTCGCTTTTGGGCTGCCTTGGTCATGCATGGGATATGGACGTGATCGGTTGTGTCAAGAATCCTTCGGCAGAGCGCGCAGCCGAGTTGTTAAAGCACGGAGTCCGTCTCGCTGGCGCGGACGAAGTACTCGCGACGGGAGATTTCTTAAGTATCAATTTGCCGCTTACTGATGAAACACGCAACCTGATCGACAAGCAGGCGATCTCACGTATGAAACCGGGCAGTTTTCTTGTCAATCTCGCGCGGGGTGGAATCGTCGACGAACATGCGTTGCTCGAGGCCTTGACTGGCGGCCGATTGGCTGGTGCCGGACTGGACGTACATGCGAGCGAGGGCGAGGGTAAGATATCGCCGCTCGTGGGACTCTCGAACGTCATCCTAACACCTCATATCGGCGCAATGACCGTCGATTCGCAGCGCGCGATCGGCGATCGCATTATTGAGATTGTTGCGCAACGATCTTGATCTGGGCCACCAACGCATGGACAAATTGCAAGTCAGAAATAATAAAAGGGCCAGGATCGGCACCGTTGCAGTGGTCGGGGCGGACGGCTCCGGCAAATCGACAGTGATCGAGAATCTTCTGCAATCGTCTGTCGAGCGGATCAAATGCGTCTACATGGGTGCATCGGCGGATGCCAGTAATGTGACCTTGCCCACCACGCGCCTGCTGCTATACATTAAAAAACGGCGCATGGCACATTTCGTCAATGCATCGGGACGATTGCCACCAGCGGCATTGATTAGCGCAGAGATGAAAGCGATGATGCCGCACGGAAAGATCGCGAAAGCAGTGGGACTTATTAATCGCGTGGCGGAGGAGTGGTACCGGCAATTTCATATTTGGGCATACCAACTGCGTGGTTATACCGTGCTTTGCGATCGCCATTTTCTGTTCGAATATTGCCCGGACGCCGTGTCGAGCAATGCAAAAGACCAATGCCTGAGCGTGCGTATTCATTCATGGTTGTTAAGGCGCCTGTTCCCAAAGCCGAACTTGGTAATCTTTCTGGACGCACCGGCGGAGACGTTGCTTGCGCGTAAAACCGAATGGCCGCTCGAGCATCTCGAACGGCAGCGAGCTGGAATCATCGAGCAAGGGCGGGCATGCGATAATTTCGTGCGGGTGGACGCCAGCCAACCCCTGGATATGGTGCTGTCCCAGGTGAGAGAGTCCATAGAGCGGTTCCGTACCGAAAACCGGGAGCCAGTATAGCCGGCTCGAAGCTTGGTCGCATCCCGAGGCCTCGGTCGGGCATACTTGACCCGGCGGCCCGCTTTGTTGAATTAACGCGATTTTTCGTTCTACGCTCAAATATTGCCAAAAAAATACCTTTCCTTAATCGCCTCGAGAGTTCGGCGGCTTGATTCACCATCGTGGTGCGTGTTGAAGCGGCGTCTTTTTTCATCCCATTGCGCACGGACCGTTTCCGGCATCTTGCGCCGTTCAGCAGCTTCGATGAGAGAAGTCATGAGTTCGGATGTGGTCGTGCACATCGGCCCCACGGCGATATCTGCCGGATGAAAATACAAAGAGCGGCTGCTCGCGACGAAGTCGTCCAGATCCGGCACGTAATAGATAATAGGCCGATCGAGGAGCATGTAATCGAAAATGATCGAGGAGTAGTCGCTGACTAAAGCGTCGGCGTAGGCAAGCATTTCGTAAATATCGATCTTCTGTGGAAGTTGAACGACGTTTTCCAATTCGCCTTCGAAGCGACCCTTGTCATCCGGGTGGAATTTGAAAAAGAATGTCGCGCCGAGGTGGCACATCAGGCTGTCTACTTCCTCCCAGGCAATATTAAGGAACGCCTTGCCGCTGTCCCTGTAAGTGGGAAGATAAAAGAAAATAAAGCGCTTCGCATCGACGGCGGCGGAAAACGAGTCCGGCCACGCTCGTTGCGCTTTCCCTGCGGCACGGGAACGCGCAAACAATATGTCATTGCGGGGTAAGCCGGTCACGACTACCGAATCGGACGTAACATCGAACGCTTTCCAGGTAATCTCGCGTGTTTCGTCAGACGTTGCGATCAAGAGGTCCGGCCGGTCGACGTGCCACGGCATCATCATTCCGAGAAACCAACGCTCGGGGAGTGAGCCGTGAAAAAGACGAAAGTAGCGACTTCTTGGGTTATCGATGTCGCGCTCGAAAGTTTTCAACGGCACGCCGCTCCAAAGATTGATCTTTATAGCCTGGCGAGACGGCCAGTAGTTGACGTCTTTCGAGAAAGAATCGAACAGGTAGAATTTCGCTCTCAGGCAACAGCAGAGGCCGCGGAGTGACCAGAGCCAGTGCGCTTCGTATCCTCTTTCCCGGACATCCTCTATAATATCCTTGCTCCGGGATATCCAGACGAGCCGAACGCGATCACCGATTTGCTTATGACAAAAAAGAAAGAAGGCGGCCGCGTTGTCGGCGAATCGGTAACCGCCCCAGGACCCGAAAACCCACAAGTCGTCTCGTCGACTGGAGAATCCGGACAGAAAATATATTGGAAACAGAACAAATCTGGCGAGAAATAAGCCAAGATACTTAGCAAAATTTTTCGCCTGATTCATTTATGTCCACGGCCCGTATACTGGGGCCGGATTCGAAGGTTCGAGAGTAGCACTTGCCGACGCCTGGATAGTTCGAGAAATTACGATACCAATTACGGCAAAAGAAAACCAAGACAATATGCAGACGCCGCTTCGGGTTGTGCACTTGTTTCGCGCGCCTGTCGGAGGACTGTTCCGGCACGTGTGCGATCTGGCGAGGGCACAGGTTGAGCGGGGATTGTGCGTCGGCATAATCTGCGACTCGTCGACGGGAGACCGCAATGCTGAGTCGGCGCTCGAGTCATTGGATAAGCTGTGTGACCTCGGCGTTCAACGGGTTGCCATGCAGAGAATACCGGGCTGGTCTGACCTGCCCGCGATCAGGACGCTCGGGACAATCCTGCAGCGCCAGTCGCCGGATGTTGTGCATGGACACGGGGCAAAAGGCGCCGCATACGCGCGCTTGCTTGGACGGAAATTGGCGGCCCGTATCGTTTTCACTCCCCATGGAGGCATCCTGCATTATTCTGAGGCGACGCTCGTCGGACGTGTTTACATAACGCTTGAGCGTTTGCTCAGGCGCTGGACGAGTGGGGCAATATTCGAGAGCAAGTTTGCACGCCAGGCTTATCTGCGCAAAATCGGACCGATTACCTTTCCCGACTGCGTGGTCTACAATGGACTCCACGATCGTGAATACGACAGATCACCGCCCCGGCACGCTGAGTATGATTTCGTGTTTGTGGGCGAACTGCGGAGCCTTAAGGGAATATACGAACTTATCGAGGCGATAGCCGCGATCAGGCAAGAGTGCCCAGTCAGCTTGCTAATGGCCGGAGCTGGAGACGAAAAGGCGCGCCTGACTGACCGGATCGTCGAATCTGGAGCGGCCGATTCCATCTCTCTGTCGCCGCCCATATATCCAGCAACGGAGGCATTTTCGCGAGCTCGCTGCGTTGTCGCGCCCTCGCTGAACGAATCGTTTCCATATATAGTCCTCGAAGCCCTGGCGACGGGCATTCCGGTTGTAACGACGTGTGTGGGCGGTGTCCCGGAGATGTTCGGTCCGTATGCGAATCAACTCATTCAACCCGGCAATTCAAGCGACCTGAAAAAAGCGATGCTCGCTGTGCTTGACGATCCGGATAGAGCAAAGGTCAGGGCGGACGCCCTCTATCAACATGTGAAACAGCGGTTTTGTGTTTCTTCCATGGCGGATCGGTCGATTGCTTTTTACCGCGATATCGTCGGACAGGCCCGAGATTGAGCGTTAATGACAATAAGACTCAGTTGACATCCAGTCTACGTAGGCCTCGCGCCAAATAGAACGGCGCGCCGCTCAGGAACAGTGTGACGTATCTCGACTGTTGATAATCGCCATTGAGTGAGACCCTTGGCAAGGCATGGAGGTGTTCAATGTGGTCCTGCAGAACTACGCCCTTGCGTGTTGTCACTGCGGTCACGAAACCGAGCGACTTGGCGATCTCGAACTCACGGCGCGATGCTGATGCTGCGTCTCCGTATGGATAAGCGAAGTGTTTCGGCGTTGTACCGAGTTTTTCCTCAAGGCGGTTTCTGCTACCGGCCATTTCCTCCCGTACACGTAACTCTGGAAGTTTGCTGAGCGCATCGTGAGTGATCGTGTGTGCGCCGATCGTTAGCAACCCGGAATCGAGCATCTCGGAAAGCATTTGCCACGAAGCCGCCGGGCTGTTTCCTCGGGGCACGGCCGCCTTCGTCACATACCGGCGTTCTAATTCGTCTATTGCCGCCATCTGGGTGTCGTGCGGCATTCGCCGCAGGGTCCAATAAATTTCATGAAACGCGCTGTTCTTCTGCCCGGCCGTGTTGGTCTCGAATGACTGCGATCGCCCGTCGAAGACCAACTGGATTTGCTCTTCTGTGAGTACAGCCTCCTCAAGGACCCTCCACCAAAGCCGGGCACTACCGTCAATCAGACCTGTGCACACATAAATCGTGAAGGGAATTTCGTGCTTCCGAAATATTGGAAACGCATGCACGTAATTATCTGCGTAGCCGTCATCCAGCGTAAAGCTGACGTAGGGCTCGGAAAAGTTGCGTTCAATCAGGCGTTTATGAAACTCATCGAGCGAGACAATTCGATATCCCATTTGCTTGATTTGCAGGATGGTCGCTTCGAGAAAGGCAGGCGTAATCTCGAGAATCCTGTTCGGCGCAAAATCCCTGTGATCGCTCGGCGGACGCACGCGGTGCAAAGTCAACAAGACGCCGACACCACGCATACTTTTCGGCAACGCCCTGAACGCGCTGGAATAGTAAAGCACGTTCAGGGCTGCTTTATATATTGTCGTCTTGATCAATACGGGGTCTTCTGCTCTATTCTGGTCAACAGCGCTCAGTCGTGACCGGCGTATTTACATAATCACGGGGAAGCGTTTTTTCTCCACAAGCTGCGGAGCGTGCCACAGTATTGCTGATGACGCTATGCGAAAACTGCATTATACTTTTGGCGGTCATCAGTTTACTAATCAACTTCTGAATCTGAGGGCGAACCGAACTCAGGTCGGTTGACGAAACGACAGTAAACGAAGAACAAGACAAAAAACGCCATCCCCGCCAACAACACGAAAAGAAATGTAATCATGTCGGTATTCATCGACAAATCTCCATCATTCGCCGCGTGCTCGGAACAACGCAGCAGGAACCTTTCAGAAGGAATTTTGGCGGGACTGGTTGCGTTTCTCGACGCGATTCTTATTTTTGGCAGTGGATTGCTCGTCTTTTTCATCTACGTCGATGCGCGTGAAACCGATGTGCTACCTGGCTACGTTGTCGCTTTGACAATGCTTACATATTTGGTGGCCCAGGCATTCTACGTGGCAGGCTTGTACGACTTTAGCGCCATTCGTAGTCCTGCCCAGCAGCTCGGGAAGATCATTGCGATCTTTCTCGTGGTGATCTTCGTTCTTGTTACGGCTGCTTTCTTCTTGAAGATATCCGAGGATTTTTCACGCGTTTGGCTTCTTGCTACGAGTGTTTCCGCCATCGTCATGGTCTTCATTGGGCGCGGCGCCACGGTTCGGGTCTTGCGCATGCTCGCAAAGCGCGGCTATCTCACCCGTAACATATTGATTTACGGTGCGACTACTGAAATTCAACGCGTGCTCGAGCACTTTCGCCGCGCCGACGAGCCGTGGAATGTCGTTTCGGGAATCTTCGATGACCGACGTTCAGAGGCTGTTACGGAACTGAATGGAGTAGTGGTCCGCGGCGATCTTCAGGACCTGATCAGCCATGCACGCATGAAGCGTGTCGAGGAAATTATTGTCGCGCTGCCTTGGGCGAGCCTTCACGGTCGTATTCAGGAAATCTTCCAAGAGCTTTCGGTGCTTCCGGCGAACGTCCGCCTTTGCCCGGACCACACGGTCATGGGCATTTTGAGCCGATCGATTGATTACAGGTACGGGTTGCCACTGATTGGCGTTCTGGACAAGCCGATGTCCGGTTGGCATGCAGTTGTAAAGCGCGCTTTCGATTTTTGCGTAAGTGGTGCGATGCTATTATTGCTCTCTCCGCTGATGGGCGCGATCATGATTGGCATCAAACTTGATAGTCACGGGCCTGTCTTCTTTCGACAGCGGCGGTATGGTTTTAACAACGAGCTGATCGAGGTATGGAAGTACCGGACGATGAAGGCCGATCAGCAGGATGCCGATGCGGAACGACTCGCGACCCCGGATGATCCGCGAGTGACACGCTTCGGATCGTTGTTGCGCAAGACGAGTCTTGACGAGTTGCCACAGCTCTACAACGTTGTCGCAGGCTCCATGTCACTCGTTGGCCCACGGCCGCACGCGCTTAAAGCCAAGGCAGGAGGTGAGCTTTACGAGCACGTAGTCGGAGAATACGCGAAAAGACATCGGGTCAAACCGGGTATTACCGGCTGGGCGCAGGTGAACGGATGGCGGGGCGAGACCGACACGGAAGAGAAGATAATCAAGCGGGTGGAGCACGACCTCTATTACATCGACAACTGGTCAATATGGCTCGATATCAGGATTCTCTTGCGTACCCTCGGGGTATTTTACTCGCAGGAGAACGCTTACTGACAGCCGGTTCCTCCGCGTAGTAACTCCGCAACGGTCCATGATAGGCGCCTGAATCGCCATATGTGTACATTGCATGCTTGCTGACGTCGACCATGTTTAGAAGCGCCCCCGCGACGTACGCATCAACGCGTCTGAGCTGCCGCAGGGAATGCATGACCACTTCGCGCGGCGTCTTTGACCACTTGACCACCATAATCGTAGTGTCGGCTTTCCGACTGAGTGCACAGGCGTCTGATGCGGCCATCACCGGAGGCGTGTCGACTACGACTAGATCGTAGCTTGATGAAACCTCACCAAGGAAGTCATCCATCTCTTGCGAGTCAAGCATCGACATCGGGTCTTCGGATGCCTCGCCGGCTGTGAGGAATTCAAGGCCGGTCGCCGAGTCTTTGGCGATGATTCCTTTGTCGGCACTACCCCTGAGTATATCGAGCAATCCGGGCCCGACCGGGGTTTCCAATAATCGATGGACGCTAGGATTGCGCGAATCTGCATCGATCAAAAGTGTCTTGCGGCCGGCCAGCGCCTGCATCCTCGCCAGCCCAGTGGCAACTGTAGTCTTCCCCTCCCCGGGGTGAGAGGATGTCACGACGACGATATTGGGTCTGATCGATGACATCAGGGTCAAGCTCCAGTAAATGGATCTGAGGGCCTGCGCAAGAGCAGATCGTGGATTCTCCACGATGTACTTAATGGGGTTTTCATTCTTAGTAAGTCGATGACCACCCAATAGCGGGACGAAGCCCAGCGACGGTACATCAGCTGCAGCCTCTATTTGCTCGCCGCTGACAAATCCCCGTTGCCGGATTTCCAACACGAAAACAAATATCAGCGAAAGTAAGGCCGAAAGCAGAGCAACAATTCCAAGTATTATCTTTTTCTGCGGGAAGTATGGTTCAAACGGTGTCGCGGCGCGCGATATGATCCGCGCATCCGCCTGATGTACCTGCATTTCGTCCTGAGAGCTGACCTCTTTATTGCGCGCCAATAGCGTCGCAAGCAGGCCGCGACTTGCCTGAGCCTCACGTTCCAGCGCGCGCAGCTGAATCTCTTTGTCGTTAGCATCGGCCATGCGGTTCTTGAGCCTCAATAGCTCGTTCTGTAACGAATTTTCACGTGCCCTTGCAATTGCCACCTCGTTCTCGAGGCCTCGCGCTATTTTATTTACCTCGGCGGTTATGTTGGATTCGAGATCCTCAGCTTCGGCGTGAAGCTGAATCATGCGCGGATGCGACGGGCCATATTCCGCCGCGAGTTCGGCAACCCTGCGTTCGACTTGTGCCTGTTGCTCACGGAGACTTTGAATCAGCGGTGAGTCGAGGACCTCGCTTGCCGTCGAAACACCGTCTTCCGACTCGAGCAACAGGGAAAGCTGCTGAAGACGCGCTTCGGCCTCGGCGGTCGCCGCACGTGTCAGTATGAGTTGAGCGTTCAGTTCTGCCATCTGCTGCGCAGTCAAAGTGATGCCACCAGCCTGCAGAAGTTCCGCTTCCTTACGGAACTCTTCGACCGACCGTTCAGATGCTGCCACCTGTTCACGCAGTTCGGCGACTCGTTCATCGAGCCACGAGTTCGCCATCCTGGTCGCCTCGAACTTGGCCTGAAGTTGAGCGAGCAGATATTCATCGGCCAGCGCATTGGTTATCTCGGCCGCTTTGACAGCGTCTTCCGACGCGAAGGAAACCGCAATGACACGCGAGTCCTCGATAGGCGTCACCTCAAGGCGATTTAACAGGGCGTCGAAGGCGCCCGCTGCTACAGTGTCGGAGCCGGAAGCGTTAGCCTTGGGCGCGCCCTGTTGCCGAAGAACTGCATTGAATTCGGGATCCCGATCCAAACTCAGCTTTCGGGCCACCGCTTCCATCAGTCCCCGGGAACGAATGACTTCAACCTCGCTACGGACACCCTGTTCATCCGCGGTGATCCCTGTCAAAACCGACTCAATCGTCGGAATTGTCGGCTGCCGTGTTTCAATCATGAGTAACGCTGTAGCACGATACCGCGGCGTCAGCAAATACAACACGATCGCCGTGAGTAGAAGGCTACCAATCACAGTGCCTATGATCACCCACTTCCTCCGATGGACGATGTTCAGGAGATCGTGAATTCCCACGTCCTGATGCAATAACGAGAAATGCGATTGTCGTGCCGTGCTCGGCCGAACCCCTGTTTCACTGGTTTGATCCAAACCCAGACTGAAATTTTCGATGCGCGTGTTCGTTCTCAAAAGTAACGCTCCGGTACTTCGATGACATCTCCCGGCAGTACCGGTGTCTCGGGCTTCGCCCGGATCTCGTTCTGCGTCTGGCCATTTTGCCGCTTAATGGTGATCGATTTTGTGCGAGCCCGGTAGGTATAACCTCCCGCAAGCGCTACCGCATTAAGAACGGTCATTCCATTGACATACGGATAAGCTCCAGGCGCCTTGATCTCGCCGATAATGTAAAAAGGCCGGTAACTGAGCACCTCGACGGTCACGCTCGGGTTCCGGAGGTAGTCAGGTTTTAACTTGTCGGTTATGGCGCCTTCGAGTTCGTTGGCCGTCAGGCCAGCCGCCGGCACGACGCGAATGAGCGGGAGGGATATCGATCCCTCACCGTCCAGCTCGAATTCGCCCGAAAGGTCGTCGTGCCCATACACGGTGACCTTGATCCGGTCACCCGGGCTGAGCCGGTGACTGGTATTAGGATCTTGAGCATTGACTACGCTGTTCACGCACGCAAGTGCGGCTACGACGAGAAATATCCGCCATCGTCTGGGGATGCCGTGATTATTAGCACATGGCTTCACAAGTGCACCTCTACAGTTGCCCTGTAAACGTCTCGCGAGAACGCGAATCCGTCGATCGTATCCGGCGTCGTATCACGGCGTCGGTGAGTGTAGCCGAGCACGAGTTCGACTCGTCGGTTCATCAGATACCTGGATTCAAACGCTGTCATGTCATTATCGTCCTTCCTGTCAATACCTCGATAATCTTCCTGACCGGTTGTCCATGCAAGACTGATTATTAGGTTTCTCAAGAGTTCATGTTGCACACCCAGGCGGAACTTCGTGGCCTGAATACCCGCCGCATCGACTATCGTCGTCGCTTCGACAGTCCGGCTTCCGGAGATCGTAACCGTCGTAAGGCGAGACAGATTCCAAGCCACTTCTGCACCGAATGACAAGCCATCAATTTTCTCGTAACGCTGGTCGTCGTACGATCGCGATCGATAACCCACGTACACATCACCGAATGTTACCCCTGAATAATCGAGCGTGCTTCCAATTGCCAACTCGTAGCCATTGGAGCTGCGTTCGAACCCGGCGTCGTCGAATTGGCTGTCGTACTCAGTAGAATCGGCGCTGGCCTGAAAGAAAAATGAATTCGTCGGGAGTAAGTCATACCCGATGCGAAGTTTTCCGTTCACTTGTCTGCGGTCACGGTCGTCGTTGTTTATCGTACTTCCGGCGTCCTGCACGTCATCAAAATCCAGGTCCACAACCTGGGCTTCGAAAAGTGCTCGAAACTTACGAGCACCCGGGCGCAGTTGATAGGAAACCGCAATGGAATCGACGTCGAAACGAGTGCGTTCTTCGCCACGCACGTCATCTGCCGAGTCGCGCCCTTCGTGGCGAGTCGAGTGTCTAGCTGAACCGGTAAGAAACGCAAAACGGCTGATGTCGAGGCGACCATTCGCCCAGACATCGAGGTCCGAATGATCCTCTCTGTCGAAATCCGTGAAACGGGAGATTTCTGCTGCAGCACCCATGTCGATCGCATGATTATTCCAATCCGAACGGACTTCAAATTCGGGAGACATGACATAGATGCGGTCACTGCGTACCGATAGCCCGTCTGCAAAAATATTGCTGTTGTGTTCGAACGTAAGCGCAAGCTGTGGATATAGTCGGAAGCCGCCGATCGGCACACCACTTGGATCCAGCTCCGGCCGTGCGCGGTTCGCAACCGTCTCGTTACGGGCAATATCTTGCGACCACACCGGTTGCGACGTCAGGAGGCCTATGCTGAGCGAGAGTATTATCAAGGTGCAAGACAATTTCATATTGATGGCGGCGTCTTATTGTTCTTCTTGTATTAACGTTTTGCGGCAACGTATTGTCGTGGGCGGACAGATGTAGGAAGCAGCCCCGATAATGCTAGCGCACGCTCGAATTGCTACCGACGCAATTATACATAATCGCCGTATTGGTCTCGCGGTCTGCCGCGATCAATCGCAATAGTGATAGCCCAGGTGAGCGCTAGCAATAGCCACAGGTGACGCCAGTGAGTGCTATCGATGAAGAGGCTTTGCACCAAAGTTCCGATTAAAGCGGCTAAAACGATTTGCAGATTCGGGCGCAGATCAGAGTAAGAGTTTAACCGGGAAATGCCACGCACGAGCGTGATTAGCAGGAACAGATAGAAGCTGATTGCGCCGACCCAGCCTCCTTCGACCGCGGTATGAAGATAAAGATTGTGTGGTTCCATGCCAAATTTCGGCGTAGACATGCCTGGACCAATCCCAATCGGATTTCGCCCGATTTCCCGTAGTGCTTTAGCCTGCGTATCGAAGCGGCCGCCCAGAGCGACATCGTATTCCTGGATTATTGTCGCTCGCTCGATAAACCGCTGGCCTGCAGGCGTGTATGCGATGACGAGTGACAGAGCGGACACGGCCACGAGGCCTACAGCCGTGATCAGGATTGTCAAACGCAGACGTTCTCGGAGTGATTGCGCGGCGATCGTACTGAAAGCCATGTAAAGGACGAACGCCACCGAAAAATTAAGCCAGGCGCCACGCGAGAATCCCAGCAACAGGCCGAAGGCCAAAGGCAGGAATTTGGTGGCTTCCAATACCAGTTGAAGACCACGCATCCGCAGCATACGTGCCAGCGTGTACAGGATGACCGGCACGAGAAATGGCGCGAAAACATTCGCGTCCTTGAATGGCCCTCTGGCTCTACCGTATGCGGCGCCAAGCGATTCCGGGAGATGGCCGAAATACTGGAGTATTCCCCAGGCCACTGCCAGGAATGCCGCGAACGCATAGCCCTGCCAAATGACGCGCGAGAAATACGGTGCATTCGTTACCACCAGGCTGACCCACAAGACCCAAGTCAAGAGCATGTAAATTCTGATGGTCAGTGGACGCAACATCGTTTCAGGATCACTGGAGGTGATCGCCGCGGCAAGATTCGCTGCTGCGAAAAGCAACAGTAAGAGAGCCGCGACGCCAATCTCCCTCGGGACCCTCAGGCCCATTGGAAACAGCATGGCGATCAGTAACAGAACCAAGATATCGTAGGGCGCTGGTTCGATGAATACTACGGAACTCACCGCAACCGTGAGCCACACGAGTGAACGCAACCATGATGCGGGGGCCAATCCACTAACTGTGCCACTAATACTATCCACGAATGGTCGTTGCCTTATTCAGCCAATTCGGTCTTACAAATCGCATTCTATTTGTCGGAATACTTTCCACATTGCAATCGTACATATGGCGAATTTCAAATTCACTTGACACAAGTTCATAATCGTCGTGTACTGTAGTCGCTCGTATCATATACCTGATAAACATACCAACAAATAAGGAATGCCGTGAGCACAGTCGGATCTACAGCTAACGTTGTGGGATTGAGCCGACGCCACAATCGGCGTGCGTCGGACAAGAAGACATTTCAGTTTCGCTCAATACTTTTTTCGAAGGAACTCGAATTTCTTTGCGAGGCACACAACGGTTTAAGTGCAAAGATTTGTGAAGAAGCAGGATTCAAAGGTATATGGGCGAGCGGCCTGTGCTTGTCAGCGCAGTACGGTGTCCGCGATTCGAATGAAGCGAGCTGGACGCAGTTACTGGAAATGCTCGAATTCATGAGTGATGCAACGACGATTCCCATCATGCTTGACGGCGATACCGGCTACGGCAATTTCAACAACCTGCGACGTCTCGTTAGAAAGCTTGAGCAGCGCGACATAGCGGCCGTATGTATTGAGGACAAGCTTTTCCCGAAAACCAACAGTTTCATCGCCTCCCATTCCCAACCGCTGGCGGATATCGACGAGTTTTGTGGGAAGATCAGTGCGGCGAAGGAGGCACAAATTGATGACGGATTCTCGGTTATCGCGCGCGTTGAAGCCCTGATTGCAGGATGGGGCTTGCGTGAAGCGATTCGTCGAGCAGAAGCGTATCATCGCGCTGGCGCCGATGGCATCCTTATTCACAGTTCGAAGTCGACGGCAGACGAGGTGCTCGCGTTCAAGAAGGAATGGGGTGACCGGTGTCCGGTCGTGATTGTGCCGACGAAATATTATGCAACGCCTACCGAAGTATTTAGAGAGCATGGTTTTTCTATCGCCATATGGGCTAATCACATCATGCGATCTTCGGTCAGGGCGATGCAGAAAACAGCAAATCAACTGGCTGACGAGCAGTCGCTGTTATCTATTGAAGATGAAGTAGTGTCGGTTGCGGAGGTCTTCAGATTGCAGGGGGCAGATGAACTGAGGGTCGCGGAAGAGCGTTATCTGCCCGTCCGAGCGAAAAGAAGCCGGGGAATTATTCTTGCCGCTTCGCGAGGGCGAGAACTTGGTGACCTGACCGCAACGATACCGAAAGCAATGGTAAAGATCCATGGCAAGAGTCTGCTCGAGCATATCGTCGACACGTTTAACACCGCCGGTATGAATCAGCTCAGTGTGGTACGTGGCTATCGAAAGGAAGCGATGACGCTACCGAACCTGGATTACGTCGACAATGACGATCATGACAGCACAGGCGAAGTGTATTCGCTGCATCTTGCGCTGGAGGCGCTATCGGAAACCGGGGAAGATCTTGTCATCACGTATGGAGATGTTTTGTTTAAACGATACATCCTGGAAGCGCTGCTGGAAGCTGAAGACGAACTCGTGGTGGCCGTGGATACGGGTTGGCGTGACAGCGCCAACCGTAATCGCACAGCTGATTATGTAAATTGCTCTATGCCGTATGTGCGCAGAGCTTACCTTCAGCGAGTCGAATTGAAGCAAGTTGCCGAAGACATGCAGCCGGAGATCATCCATGGCGAGTGGATGGGAATGTTGAAAGTCGGCGCAGGAAGTCAGCATTTGCTAAGGAAAGTTGTTGCCGATATCGTTGACCGCTCGGACGAGAATGGCCGCGAGGCGAAGATGCCGCAGGTTCTCAACGAGTTAATCAGGCGAGGCGCGATGATTCGAACGATTTATACGGCCGGTCACTGGCTCGATGTGGATAGCCTCGAGGATGTCATTTCGTCGAGCAGCTTTAGCTGAGCAGTCCCGCACATTGATAGGGACGGATCGTCATGATTGAAGCGCAGACCTTTGTCGGCGCTGCGAGTGAGCGTGGAATCGATTTCTACGCCGGCGTTCCATGCTCTTATTTAACACCTTTCATTAATTACGTCATAACGAGTTCCAGTACTGAATATGTCGGAGCTGCAAACGAGGGAGACGCAGTTGCGATAGGGGCCGGAGCTGAATTGGGGGGTCGACGGGCAGTCGCAATGTTTCAGAACTCCGGCCTTGGGAATGCCGTAAGCCCCCTTACATCGTTGACTTATGTATTCAGGATTCCGGTGCTGGTAATAACCACGTTACGTGGTGAGCCTGGCGGGGCGCCAGATGAGCCCCAGCACGAGTTGATGGGCGCGATAACGACTTGTTTGCTCGAGGCGATGCGAATTCCATGGGAATATTTTCCACTTGAGGCTGCGGATGTGGCGCCTGCTCTCGATCGAGCCCTGGCTTACATGGATTCAGAGCGACGGCCTTATGCGTTGGTGATGCGCAAAGGAACGGTAAAGCCGTCACGCCTCTCCGCGACCAGCGTCAAGAAGCCCATCGTAAAGACGGCGACAGCATTAGCCGAGGCTGGCTGCAAACGTAGAGAGATGCTTATCGCGATTCAGTCCAGTGTCGCGCCCCGGGACGTACTAATCGCGACGACGGGCTATACGGGACGCGAACTTTTTGGTTGTGCGGACCGACCGAATCAGATGTACATGGTAGGTTCGATGGGCTGTGCGTCGAGCCTGGGGCTCGGCCTGTCGTTGGCATCACCTAAGCATAGGGTGATTGTCATTGACGGTGATGGTGCAGCGTTGATGCGGCTTGGTGCGATGACTAGCATTGGTTATCAGCGCCCGAGCAACCTGATTCATGTGTTGTTGGACAATAATGTTCACGAATCGACCGGATCTCAGTCCACCGTCTCTAAGTCGATCGATTTTTGCGCGATTGCGGCCGCCTGCGGATATGAAAGGGTGCTGCGGACGGCGGAACCGGATGCGCTCAGCATGGCATTGAACGACAGCACCCCACAACTTACGTTCATTCATGTTCCTGTAATTCCAGGCATCGATCGCAAGCTGGAACGGCCGAATATCGGGCCCGTCCAGGTGGCTGAGCGATTCCGCAAATTTTTGAGAGGGCACCAGTGACGGTTCGCCCGATCCTGTTGAACCCCGGCCCTGTCACGCTTAGTGACCGGGTACGCGACGCGCTGTCGATGAATGACTGGTGCCACCGGGAGCCGGAATTCGCAGCGCTTACACAGTCCATCAACACACGTCTGGCACATATTTATGAGGCCGCGGATGCGGATTACCGCGCCTTGCTATTGACCGGATCGGGAACCTGCGCTGTCGAGGCGATGCTTGCGACTTTCGCACCGACCAACTCCAAGACGTTGGTCGCGGCCAATGGTGTGTACGGTGAACGAATGGCCGCGATGTTACGCGCGATGCACCGGCCTGCCGTTGTGATGACCGCGGGGTGGATGGCTCCGATCGACCTTGATGCCGTCGCTAAATCTCTCGATGAGCACCCTGACGTATCCCATGTGGTTGCGGTGCATCATGAAACGACGACCGGACGTCTCAACGATATCGATAGGCTCGGCCAACTTTGTGTCGCGCGAAATCGAGCACTTATGCTCGACGCTGTTAGCAGTTATGGCGCAGAGGACATGAAATTTCGCCAGTGGAATCTAGCTGCCGTGGCCGGCACCGCAAACAAATGCCTGCACGGCGTGCCGGGCTTGTCTTTCGTGGTTGCGGACGAAGCCCGGCTACTTGAAGAAGGTTGGAACGCGGGCAGCGTTTACCTCGATCTGCGCCATTACTACCGGACCCAGCATGGCGATGGCTATTCGCCGTTCACTCTAGCGGTCAACGCTGCGTTCGCGCTCGATGCAGCATTGGATGAGCTCGCAGAGAACGGGGGTTGGCGGGCACGTCGACAACGCTATGGAGAGATCGGCCGATCGGTGAGGAAGTGCCTGGGCGACCTCGGTATCCAGACTTTGATCCCGGAAAGCGAACTTTCGTCGGTCATGAGCAGCTATCGGCTGCCGCCCAACACGGAATATGATGCACTTCACGACAAGCTGAAGGCGCACGGCTTCGTTATCTACGCGGGCCAGGGAGAGTTTTCTGAAAAAATCTTTCGAATAGCGCACATGGGAGATATAAACGACGATGATGTCCGCAATCTCAATGCCGCGCTGACTGCGTTTTTCGGTATCGCGTAATGGCACCGCTGCGAACTGCGGTAATCTTGGCGGCCGGCATGGGCACGCGACTTGGTGCCACAGGAAAATTACAGCCGAAAGGTTTCCTGCGCCTCGGCGAGCGTTCGATAATCGAGGAATCGCTCGCGAGACTTCGCTTCGCAGGTATCGAAAGAGTATTTGTCGTTACGGGGCACCGAAGTGAATTATATGATGCTCTGGCGAAGAGCAGCGGCGATTTCGTCACGACCGTCCATAATCCTCGGTACCGGGAATCGGGAAGCATGTATTCGCTCTATTTGGTCAGAGATCTTGTCGATGAAGACTTTCTGTTGCTTGAGTCGGATCTTATCTATGAGCAGCGCGCCTTGACTACTGCCATTTCATTTGCTCGCGACAACTGTCTACTGCTTTCCGGCATGACACATTCGGGCGACGAGGTGTTCGTCGAGCTCCAGGCAGGATGTTTATCGCACATGTCGAAAAATCCGGCTGAACTCGCTGAGATCAATGGCGAACTTGTCGGAATTACCAAGATCTCACCGGACCTGTTCTCACAAATGCTATCAACCGCAGAAGAGCTGTTTCAGGACGATCTCAAGACGGACTACGAGACGGATTGCCTGGTCGCAGCGGCGCGCCGTCATCCAGTTTATGGTTGCTTGGTTTCCGATCTGGTCTGGGCCGAAATCGACGACGCAGACCACCTAGAACGGGCGCGGGAGCATGTCTATCCGCGCATCCTGCAGGGCGACGGCGGGGCTCAATAATATTATGTTCCGTACACCAGACGAGCGATCGCGGACGCCTAATCGAAACGGTCTCCGCTCAGGCGAGATCTGGATCAGCCGGGCGTGACCGGTCGTTCAAGCTACAGTTTTTCGGCGATCTTCGGCGGTTCCGCGTTCGTTTTCTCTTGCCGAGTGACCGGCGCCGCGCTGACACTCCTATTGCAGATAGCACTGGCGCGCTGGATGGGCGCCGCCGAACTTGGTATCTATATTATTGCCTTTTCATGGTGTGTATTGCTCGCGGCTGTCGGCCACCTGGGGATGACACCGGCGACGCTGCGCATAATTGGTCGGGCGTTGGCGGAGGCCAGGCCCGGGCTCATCTGGGGATTCGTAGAACGGGGTGGCCACGTAGTTTTCGCTGTGAGCCTGATTCTTGCTCTCTCTGCGAGCCTGTTTGTCATCCGGTTGACGGATCATCTGCCAGGCTCTGATTCTGCGCCTTTTCTTCTTGCGTTTGCTGCCGTTCCGTTACTCGCCCTTATCAGTTTTCAGGGAATGATTGCGGTTGCATTTCGATGGTTCAAGGTCGCTTTCTTGCCGTCGGAGGTTTTTCGGCCAGCGTTGCTGTTCCTGACTATCGCTGCGATCTGGATGACGACGAGTGAGTTGAATGCAACAGTAGTAATGGCTGTGCAAACATCTCTGATGTTTGTGACGGTAGTCGCCTTATTTTTTATCCTGAGATTTGGGCTACGAGCGGAAATCGCGCCGGAACCGCCACAGTACGAGACCAGGGTCTGGTTACGGATAGGCATGCCGCTACTGCTGATATCGCTCTTCGGACATTACTTCCCCGAATTCATGGTGATCCTTTTGGGTTCGCAGGTAGCCACCGACCAGGTGGCGATCTTTAATGCAAGCTATCGACTCGCTCTATTGATCGCGTTTGGCTTGGGTGCAATCGATTCGGTTACCGCGCCCACGGCGGCACACCTATTTGCAGCCAAAGAGTTGGACGAACTCGAGGCGGTGGTGTGGCGGGCTACAAAGCTCGGCTTCCTGTGCAGCCTTGCAGCGGTTGCGGGATTTGCGGTCTTCGGCAGGTCTCTGCTTGGACTGTTTGGCGCTGAGTTTGTCGTCGGACACGGAACGATGATGTTTCTCGCGGCCGCACAGCTGGTGCGTTCCGCGGCAGGTCCGGTCATGTCGCTAATGTCGGTAACGGGACACCAGGACTATTGCCTCGTCGTATTTGGTAGCGCACTGGTGGCGGCCGTGGTTCTGGTTCTCATTCTGGTGCCTGCCTACGGAATTGACGGAGCGGCTATTGCCGTTCTGCTTGTAACTCTAGGATGGGCAACGTGGTTGCATCGCCTCGTTGTGTCGCACATCGGCGTCCGGCCATCGATATTCCGCGCTTTTGCGCGCAATTGATAGCCGGCCATGGAAGAATACCGTCGCCACCGGCGCGGTAGCTATTGGACCTGCAGATCAGCCGGCGGCAACGGCCTCTGAATGTCGCCGCAGGCATTTCCGACAAGTACCTGCCCGCCGGACGACGGGAGGGTGACCGAATCTAAATGGCGCCCTTCAAGATCTGTATAGGTAGCGGGAAGAGCTACAGATATGGTCGGCATATCCGGTTGGTTGACCAGGACTATCCCGCATTCGAAATCTCTTCGAAAGAGGTCATTCCAGCGATAGTGAGTACCGAGTGCGTATCCAAGTTTTGTCAGGTATCCCGACCAGAAACTATTGGGTGTTATCCGGGTCGTATCGCCGTCGGATGCTAGCATGTCACCTTTGCCGTCGTTGATCATCAGATAGAAAGCAAGTTCATAGTCTCGTTCTTGAAGACCGGTGTCGTCATCGTCCTCCATCACTACGTGTTTGCCGCGACCGTGCAGCCAGTCAATGAGACCAAGCAGCGTTTCAAAGCCATATTTGCCAGAGCCACCGGTGATTCCGGGATCGGATATGCCGCGTTCGAAGTTTATCCAATCTGCCGCGTCCAGTTGGCGCAAAACAGATGGATCACTGCGATCGGTCCACCAATGCACGTTATGCGCAATTTCGCTGCTCGGAAAAGCATCCCTGACTCGCTCCATAAACTCGGCAAAATATCGGCGCCAGTCGGCAACGGTCATTTCGGTGCCGGTACGCGGATCAATTGGCGTAACAGAGCGGCCGTTTCCGTCACTTACGGTGATCCGGCTCAGATTGACATCGTCAATAAATATTCCGAGGTATCCTGCCTCCATCCGCGCTCTCTGACTTGTGATGAAGTAATTTTGAAAATCCGGATTCCCGATATCAGCTGCATATTGAGGACATGTGCCGTCGGAGCAGCCATAGGGGATGTAAAGGTTCTGGCCATTGGCGTCTTTCAGGATCCAGTCGGGATGGTCCTGCGGAACTGACGACGATCGGTAAATCGCATACGCATCCTTGTACTCCCATGCGTTTGGGTACCATGACAGGCGGCTGTCGAAGTACGGGGCGTACGTCAGCATCCTGTGGTAGCGCTCGCGCATGAACTGCTGTTGCTCTTCAGTCGGATCGTCAGTCCACTCGTCAAATCCTGAATCGGCAATGACGAAGAGATTTACTTTACCCTCTGGTCCTGCGCTTTGCGCAGCAACAGTCGAGGTCAGGGCGCTGCTAAGCAATATTGCGAGTAGGCCCGCTCGGGCAACCTGCAGAGGTGTGCCAAGATTTGTGCTTTTGACGACGCGCACGCTTTCATGAAGGAAGATTTTGGAGCGTAATTGTACCTTTGTCATCGACCTGCCCGCATCCATCCCTGGAGTCTTCAAGGCTATGCCAATTGGCTACGTGCTGCAACCGGTCGCAAATTTGCGACAGCGAAATGTCGTTGCCGATGGTGCGACCGTGGAAGGTAGTGATGCAATAACTTTACGTCGATTCGAAAAATTATGGGAAGCTCGGTGCCCGGAGGCCGTGTCGCGACCAGCCAACTTGGGTAGTTCGATTGGCGGTTTGCATGACACTTATGTGAAACTGGCGACACCAACCTGGGTCTTGGGCTGACTTGATTGAGTTCGGTTGATCGTGTCAAAGGATGGATGTAGAGTCGCGTGCCTGCGCTATACTCCAGCCTCGATAGTACCCTGACTCCATAAAGCATGAACCACAATAAGTTTGAAGCTATTAATCGAAAAGCCACCGGTAGACTGCCGGAATGGGTTTAAGACGCACTGGAAAACGTCGACGTACTGGTGGTCGAGGAGCCCGATGTGGAGCATGATCCTGACGGGAAGGGGTTACTCGGTCTTGACGTTGGTGTCTCGCCGCTGGAGCGAGGTGTAGACTACGTGGGTGACTGACCTGACGTTCTCTATGTTTTCCGCCGCCCGCATCTGAAACTGGGCCTGCCGCCGAATCAGCTGAGCAACGGATTTGTCAGGACGCTGATTCATGAAATTGGCCATTTCTTCGGCATCGATGACGATCATCGTGCCGGGATCGGGTGGGGCTAGCCGATCGCGGTTAAGCGTGGCATGGATAGCCCATGACTTGCTGCACCGTCAAAACAACAAAGCTCCGTACCGGCGCTTTATTAATCGAATCCAATACCTGAAGATAGCTACTCTTCGTCAAGACCTGTAATTAGAAAAATCACAGCGCAGGACACAAAGAATTGGAAGGCGCCGTTCATCGATGCTTGACCGACTTCTGTCTGCCACATTTGGTACAGAGCGCCGCCGAACACCCCGAAGAATCCGAGCCAGACCATGATGCCGAGGCCGCAGCCGATTAGCACGTTTTTCTTGGCAGCATTGAACTCGGTGGCGGAGCCGTTCCTGGCGCCCCACATGTCCCAGGCACCTTTCGCAGAGAAAAGCCCCGCCGCGAATTCAAACCCCACCACGACGACGAGTACGGTCCATATGATCGCAGGGCTCTTGATTGCAGGAAAAAAAGAGTTCGGGTAGGACCCATGATCGCTTAGTCCCATGACGTATTCGAATGCCCAATAGCACGCGCCAAGGTTGGCGACGTTCTGTCCAGCACAGAACAAACACAAGAGCGCGATAAGAACGACGAAGTCGATTTTCAGATAACGTAGAAGCATCACTGCCCCTTTGTTTTCCCGATTTTTTAAACGATTGTTGGCTTTTCGAAAGGTCGCCCGGTCCGTTTTATCGGCGATACAGTGTATCGCTTTTGCGAAACAGCTACCTGCACGTTTATACTCCGGCCGACAGGCGCAGCAGTCAGCTGCCGCCGATAAAAAGAAAAAGGGAAATCAATGAAGAAGTTATTGACGCTGCTCGTATCCGGCGGCCTGCTTTTATCGCTTGGCATTGGCATTGCGGACGAGCATGAGGGTGAAGCGGAAGAGCCGAATGTAGCAACGCCGATCGAAA
>Ga0224512_10001199_pt1 | contig 25597 bp, 19 predicted proteins | sample SF_May12_sed_USG_4_FD_169103 | JGI IMG/M metagenome (GOLD analysis project Ga0224512, IMG submission 169103) | Sediment microbial communities from San Francisco Bay, California, United States - SF_May12_sed_USGS_13 | ecosystem: Environmental > Aquatic > Marine > Sediment | place: USA... | reverse complement strand
CGAGATAAGAGAGGGCGACTGTGTCGGCCGAGGCGAAGCACTCGGCGTTTACTACCTCGGCGAGACCGAAGAAACGATGCTGGCTCAACTCGAGTCGATTGCTGACAAATTGGTAGCCGGCGCAAATCGTCACGACCTGCTGGATCTCTTGCCACCCGGCGGTGCGCGTAATGCGGCTGACGCTGCGCTGTGGGACCTCGAAGCGCAGCTGAGCGGTAAATCGGCGTGGGAGATGGCCGGTGTGGAACCGAACCCCGTCGAGACGGACCTTACAATTGGTCTCGAGGCAGAACCCGAGGACATGGCCAGGAAGGCCGCGGCCGCTCCTGATTACGATCTGCTCAAAATCAAACTTGACGATGACCGGCCCGTCGAACGAATTGCTGCAATTCGCAAGGTGCGACCGGACGCCCGACTGATTGTCGACGTCAATGGTGGCTGGACGTTCGAACAGCTGCAGCGATTCTCTCCGGACTTGCAACGTTTCGGCGTGGAATTGATCGAGCAACCACTGCCTCGTGGTGAAGACAGCGAACTCGAAGGATATCTGTGTCCCATTCCGCTGTGCGCCGATGAGTCCTGCCTGCACCTCGGTGAACTCGAGCAGGCGGCGAATCGTTACCAGTTCATCAATATCAAACTCGACAAGACCGGCGGACTGACGCACGCACTGCAACTTGCGCATGCTGCGAAAGCAAAGGATCTTGGTATCATGGTCGGCAGTATGTGTGGTTCGTCGCTGGCTATGGCGCCGCATCATGTCGTTGCACAGCTTGCCGAGTATGTGGACATCGATGGTCCGTTGTTAATGAAAAACGATCGCATCGGCGGCCTTGTCTACGACCGTGGCTTCGTATCTCTGCCCGAAACCCGTTTCTGGGGTTGATCAATGAAGGCAAGGCTTGCCGTCGATATCGGCGGCACGTTTACCGATGTTGTACTCGAGTTGGCCAATGGCGCGCGGTTAACGTCCAAGCTGCTGACAACGCAATCGTATCCGGGCGACGCCGTATTGCGCGGCATCGATGACGTCATGCGCCGCGCCGGCCTCTCACCGCACGATGTCGGTTTGATTATTCACGGCACGACGCTGGCAACGAATGCACTGATCGAACGCAGCGGCGCCCGCACGGCTCTGCTGACGACCAGGGGTCATCGCGATGCGCTGGAAATGGCACACGAGGATCGCTTCGACCAATACGACATCAACATCGATCGCCCGCAGCCACTGGTGCCGCGCTACCTTCGATTGCCCATACGCGAACGCATGGATCGCGACGGCAATGTACTGCTGCCTCTCGACGAGAAACAGGTTGCAGCCGCTTTGCCGATACTCGATGAACACGAAGTCGAAAGCGTCGCGGTCGGCTACCTGCATGCCTTCATGAATGCGGCGCATGAACAACGCACGGCAGAAATACTGCGTTCCGCACGCCCCGATTTGTCCATTACGCTGGCATCCGAAGTTTGTCCCGAAATTCGTGAATTCGAGCGGTTGTCGACCGCCTGCGCAAATGCCTATGTGCAGCCGCGCATGTCGCGTTACCTGCAGCGGCTGTCGGCAGAATTATTGGAGCGAGACTTCGCCTGTCCATTTTTTCTCATGACGTCGGGCGGCGGCCTGACGACGCTGGAAACGGCAACCCGGTTTCCGATTCGGCTGGTCGAATCCGGTCCTGCCGGTGGCGCCATTCTCGCAAAGCAGGTCGCACGCGAGTCGGGACTCGAGCGACTGTTGTCCTTCGATATGGGCGGCACGACCGCCAAGCTTTGCCTGATCGATGACTATGAACCACTCATGTCGCGCAGCTTCGAAGTCGACCGCGTTTATCGCTTCAAGAAGGGCAGCGGCCTGCCAGTGCGCATACCGGTCATCGAAATGGTCGAGATTGGCGCCGGCGGCGGCTCCATCGCGAGTATCGACAAGCTGCATCGAATTCAGGTGGGGCCCCAAAGTGCAGGTTCAGAACCGGGTCCTGCCGCGTACGGTCGTGGCGGAACCCGGCCAACCGTGACAGATGCCGACATACAACTCGGCCGAATTGTCACCGAGAATTTTGCGGCCGGAACATTGCAGCTGGACCCTGATGCCGCAGGCGAGGCAATCGAGCGGAGCGTCGGCAAAGTACTGCAGCTCGGTCCCGACCTGAGCGCGTTCGGCATCAGCGAGGTTGTCGACGAAAACATGGCCGCCGCGGCACGCACACATGCCGCTGAATTCGGCATGGACCTCGGCCGGAGAGACATGGTCGCGTTCGGGGGGGCGGCGCCGTTACATGCCGCAAGACTCGGCGAAAAGCTCGGCGTGCGGCGCATCGTGATTCCGACCGAGGCAGGAGTGGGATCTGCTGTTGGCTTTTTACTCGCGCCAGTCGCGTACGAAGTTGTTCGCAGCCGCCATCAGAAGCTCGTTTCTCTGTGCGCCGACGTGGTAAACAAGCTCATGACAGAAATGCACGAAGAAGCCCTGGCCGTCGTGCAACAAGGTAGCAGCGCAGCAGACCTTGAACAGACTCGACATGCCTACATGCGTTACGTCGGTCAGGGACACGAGATCCCGGTCGCCTTGCCCGTTGAACACTACACCGATGCGCATTCCGCGGCATTCCAAAAGGCGTTCGAAGCTGCCTACTCGCAGCTGTATGGTCGGACGATAACGGGCATCGACGTCGAGGTTCTGAGCTGGACGTTGACGATCAGTGCACCTGTACGAACAGTCATGGCCGAGTTGCCAGAGCCAAAGATCAAGGCGGTAGTAAACCCCGTGCGGCAGCAATCGTTCTTTGATCCGGTTGCGGCCGAGCGTATCGACATTCCGGTCTATCTTCGAGAGCAATTGGCGCCGGGTGATCATTTGACCGGACCCGCACTGATCACCGAAGACCAGACGACGACTGTCATCACTTCGAGCTACGAGGCGACGATCGACGCGCGCGGTTATATCGTCCTGACGCGACGTGGAGATGACAATGAGTGACTCGGGTGCTCTTGCGAAAATTCACATGCAGATCATGTGGGATCGATTACTGGCGATCGTCGAAGAGCAGGCGCAGACATTGATTCGAACAGCATTTTCGACGACCGTGCGTGAGGCAGGCGACTTGTCGTCCGGTGTTTTCGATACACAGGGGCGGATGCTCGCCCAGGCGATCACGGGAACCCCCGGGCATGTCAACGCGATGGCTGCGAGTGTCGGTTTCTTCCTCGCCAGGTATCCTGTGGATACGCTCGAACCCGGCGATGTGCTGTTGACCAATGATCCGTGGCACGGCACCGGACATCTCAATGACTTTACTGTCGTCACGCCGGTCTTCCATAAGGACCGGCTGGTGGCCCTGTTCGCGGCAACGTCACACATCGCCGACGTCGGCGGGCTGGGCTTCGGCCCGGATGGAAGGCAGGTATTCGAAGAAGGCATCAACCTGCCAATCGGCTATCTGTTTCGTGGTGGTGAAGCCAATGAGACATTGCTCGAAATACTGCGCGCCAATGTGCGCGACCCGGTTGCAGCCGAGGGTGACCTGTATTCACTGACGGCATGCAATAAAGCGGGAGCGAATGCGTTACTCAGGATGCTTGATGAATTCCGTCTCGACAGCCTGGATGACGTCGCCAGCCTGATCATCGACGCCTCGCGTGAGGCGATGCTCGACGAAATCCGGAAGTTGCGGCAAGGCGAGTGGCACTACACGATGCGCATCGATGGCTACGATGATCCGCTAGACCTGGTCTGCACATTGACGATCCGCGATGACGGTATCGAAATCGACTTCGACGGCACCTCACCAGCGTCCAGCTATGGCATCAATGTGCCACTCACGTACACACAAGCCTATGCATCTTTTGGCGTCCGCTGTGTTATTGGCAACGACATACCCAACAACGCGGGTTCGCTCGGCGTTGTTCGCGTGCGTGCGCCGGAAGGATCTATACTCAATGCGCAGCGGCCTGCTGCAGTCTCCGCACGACATGCAATCGGACAGATGCTGCCCGACGTCGTGCTCGGCTGTCTCGAGCAACCGCTCGATGGCGAAGTTCCGGTCGAAGGGGCCGCGTGTTTGTTCGGACCCGTGTTCCTTGGCGGGCGTGGGGTCATCCCGGGCAGCAAGAGTGAGCCCTTCGTGATCAACGCGTTTTATGCGGGCGGCACCGGCGCGAGACCAGCCAAAGACGGGTTGTCCTGCACGGCATTTCCGTCAGGGGTGCGCAGCACCCCGGTCGAAATAAGCGAGAACGCCGCACCGCTGATCCTGTGGCGCAAGGAGTACCGACAGGACTCCGGTGGCAATGGCCATTATCGTGGCGGCCTCGGTCAGATTCTGGAATTCGCGCATGCCAAAGGCGAAGCGTTCGCTGTGTCAAAAATGTTTGATCGCATCAATCACCCGCCACGTGGTCGCGATGGTGGCCAAGCAGGCGCTCCTGCAAGTGTATATACAAGCGGCGGCAAAAAGCTCTCGGGCATGGGCCGCGAGATCATTCCGGCGGGCGAATCGATGGTGCTCGAGACTGCCGGCGGTGGTGGTCGAGGTGATCCAGGCGACCGGGATGAAGCGGCTGTTGCCGCTGACAGGAAGAATGGCCTGACTATGTAGCGCCTCTTGCTTCTTTTGCGATCGCCAGCGCTTCACTGGCTAGCGCAGTAATCTGATCAAAGTCGCCATCCGCAATTGCGTCGGCCGGCGTCAGCCAGCTGCCGCCACAGGCAAGCACCGCGGGTAATGCCAGGTAGTCCTTCAAATTGCTGGTCGACACCCCGCCCGTCGGCATGAACATGACATCACGAAATACGGAAGCCAGCGCCTTGATCATTGCGGCTCCGCCGGCTTGTCCGGCGGGAAAGAACTTGAGAATGCGCAGGCCGAGATTCCATGCCCGCTGTGCCTCCGTTGCAGTAGCTACTCCGGGAATTATCGGCACGCGCAATTCCCGAGCTGCGGAGACGACATCTTCGTGCAGCCCTGGGGAGACAATGAACTTCGCACCGGCAGCAACGATGGTTCTCGCATGCTCTGCGCTTAACACAGTTCCCGCACCGACGTGGGCACCGGGCACTTCTGCGGCAATGGCGGCGATGGCGTCTGCCGCCGCTGCGGTTCGCATTGTCACCTCGATCACGGGCAAACCGCCGGCAAGCAATGCCTTCGCGACCGGCACGGCCTTTTCCGCGTCATCGATGACGACGACCGGGACCACCGGGCTTTCTTCCAACATCTTCTTCATGGATTTTTACTCGAAAGTTGTCACTGTGAGCGGACAGCTTGAGCCCACCGCTGCGCGTTTCATGCCCTCGGAGTTGTAGGTCATGGCGATTTCACCACTTTTCGTCACCGCAATCACTCCGCCATCACCGCCGAGCCTCTTTACCTCAGCGAGCATTTCATCGATAGCAACAGCGATTGTTGCGCCGGCTTTCATCCGATAGGCAATGGAAATCACGCCACCGGCGCGAATAATGTCCTCGCCCATACCGGTGCATGAAATCGCGACATCATCATCGGCCCAGGTACCGGCACCAATAAGCGGCGTGTCGCCGATACGGCCCTCGAGTTTGCCAAAAATCCCGCCCGTCGACGTCGCTGCAGCCAGGCCGCCCGAGCTGTCAAGCGCCACTGCGCCAACTGTGCCATGCTTTTGCTCGTAGATTTCGTTTTCGTATACGCCGACCGGCAATACGTAATATGAATCCGGCTCGTGCACCTGTTCGAGTCCCTGGTCACGCGCAAAAGCAAGGGCGCCTTTGCCAGCCAGCATGACGTGCGGCGTGCTCTGCATGACCGCCCTCGCGACCTTGACCGGGTTAACGACCCCCACGATCGCTGCAACAGAGCCCGCTGTTCTTGTTGCGCCGTCCATAATGGAGGCGTCCAGTTCGACATAGCCTGCCGTATTCGGTGCCGAACCACGCCCGGCAACGTACAGGCCGCTGCTCTCCATCTCAGCCACCGCGAACTCGACCACATCGAGCGCACTGCCACCGCCAGCCAGGCGGGCTTTGCCTTGCTCCGCCAGGCCGCGCAGATGCGCTTCGACGACAGCATAGTCGCGGCCGGTGATGGCACCGGCACCGCCATGCAGTGCTAATGAATAGGTATTGCTGCTGATCGTCGGTCTCCGGCATCCTAAAGTCGCGCCAGTTTAGCGCTTCGGTTGCGGGGCTGACAGCTATTAGTACTGAATGCTGTCGCGCCGCGCCCCCGGGCGCATGATCAACATATGCACGGTACCAATGACGCGCTCGATAAACGCACTTTCGCAATAGCAAAGATAGAATTGCCACATCCGTACAAACTCTTCCGAATAACCGAGCTGCCGGACCATGTCTATTTGTGCGAAGAAGCGGTCATGCCAGCGACGCAATGTGGTTGCATAGTGCGGGCCGATATCTTCGAGATGAATGACACGCATGTCGGTTTGCTCGGTCATCGTTCTTGCCATGTCCGTAACCGATGTCAGGCAGCCTCCCGGAAATATGTAACGCTTGATGAAGTCAACACCCGTCTTATATTCGTCATAGCGTTGATCGGCGATCGTAATGGCCTGCAACAACATCTGTCCGTCCGGCTTCAACAACTCGCAGCATTTCCTGAAAAACGTGGCATGAAATTCATGCCCGACTGCCTCGATCATCTCGATGGAAACCAGTTTGTCGTAGCTGCCCTGCAATTGACGATAGTCCTCGAATAACAGCGTAACGCGGTCCTCGAGACCTGCCGCACGCACGGCCTCTTGTGCGAATTCGAACTGCTGCTTCGAAATCGTCGTCGTCGTAACATGACAACCATAGTGTCTGGCAGCATGTATTGCGAAACCACCCCAGCCTGTGCCGATCTCGATCACAGAATCGCCCGGAGACAGATCCAGCTTCTTGCAGATTCGTTCGAGCTTCGCCGTTGATGCATCTTCGAGTGTCGCATCCGGCGATTCAAAGTAGGCGCTCGAATACATCATCTTCTGATCCAGCCACAGTCGATAAAAGTCATTACCCAGATCATAGTGCGCCGCAACATTGCGACGGCTGCCGGCCTGCGTGTTTCTGTTGAAGAAATGCAGCAACCTCTGCAACGGCCTGGTGAACAAGGCTGTACCCGAGTCAACGGACTCAAGAACATCCCGATTCCGCAACATTATCCGCAGCAGATTACTCAAATCGTCGCACGTCCAGTAGCCGTGAATATAGGATTCTCCTGCACCAATTGAACCGCCGAAGGCAATGTTCCGGTAAAACTGCGGATGATGCACACAGACCTGGGCTGTCAGCGGGGTCTCATCGATTGGCTGACCGAAGGTCGTTTGCCGGCCGTTCTCGCTGATGACCAGCTGCCCGGTCTGGATATTCTCCAGTCGTGAAAGAACGAGGCGGCGTGCCAGCCTGTCGAGCCCTGCGGGCTTTGCTGCCTCGCGCATGAACTTCGGTGAGTCGATCGAAACAGGTCTCATGATTGTTGCACCGGATGTTCTTGTTTTTTCTTCGGATGCGCGTACACGGGACAGCCCTTCCACCACAGACGAAGCGCTTGCCAATGTATGGCTACCATGATTCTCATCGTCTGCAGAGGGAACCGGGACAGCACACTCGCCAACGACCAGCCCGTGATCTCAACTCGCTGCAACACCATGGCCGCATCAAAGAAGCGCTCGCCGTCGCGTGCGTTTGCCATGTAGACGGACAGGCGATCTGCCGGCTCTGCCAGAGCCCAGTCGTACTCGATTTCCATCGGCATGAAGGGCGAGACATGCATCTTCTTGGTCGGGTTAAAGCGCCACGACGAGCCGTGCCTGGCCTCGGCTGAACAGCGCATCACGTAGCAATCGCGCTCTCCCCATGGCGTGTTGTTCACTTCGGCGACAATATACTCGACCATCTCGCCATCATCAGCGAAGCAGTAGTAGAAACTCACGGGATTGAAGCAGTAACCGAAATACGAGAGATTCGTCAGCAGCCGGATCGGTCCCTGCGGCCGCTGACCCGTTTCTGATTCCACCAGGTCCCTTACGGACTCGGCGAGCGGTCTGTCAGCAGACCCCAGATGATCGTCGCGCCTGAACCTGGCCAGCGCTATACGCGATGCTGACCAGAACCAGCGCTTACGAAACAACATGGGCAACTCGTCGAGATCGAGATACATCATGAACAGCCGGTAGCTAAAGTGATGCTGAGCCGGCTTTGTTCGCGTGTGTCTAACTCGCCCTTTGTAAATGCAACTTTGCATTTGTATGCCCATGTTCGAAATGCTCAACGGCTTTTAGTGCGCTCACGACACCGTCCTCGTGAAATCCATTTCGCCAGTAGGCGCCACAGAAAAACGTGCGATCGACATTAAGTTCCGACTGACGTTGCTGCGCCGCAACGGCGTCGCGAGAGTAAACCGGGTGTTCGTAGCTGACGCGTCGAATGATCCTGTTCGGATCAATATCCTGATCACAGTTCAAGGTGACGCAATACTGCTTGTCAGTATTCAGCCCTTGCAGGATATTCATGTTGTAGGTCACAGCGACATGACGGGCTCGATCCTTTGGAATGTGGTAATTCCATGCCGCCCAGGCACGACGGCGCTTCGGCATCAGCGAGGCATCCGTATGCAGTATGGCTTCATTTGCCTGATAACATATTGCGCCGAGGACTTCGCGCTCAGCTTTGGTGGGGTCTTTTAACAGTGCCAGCGCCTGGTCACTGTGACAGGCAAAAAACACGCAGTCGAACAGTTCGCGCCCGCCGGTGTCCGATCGAATCTCGACGCTGTCGCCTATCCGGCGGACCGAGCGTACTGGATTCTTCAGGCGTATACGATCACGGTGCCCGGCAACCAGCTTGTTAACGTACTCTCGCGATCCGCCGGTTATGACCCGCCAGGTCGGCCGATCGCTTAGCTGCAGCAGTCCATGATTGGCGAAGAAACGAACCAGAAAGGCAACCGGCATTTGCAGAACGGATGTTGGCTCCGACGACCAGATGGCCGCCGCCATCGGCACGAGATAGTGATCGACAAACTCGTCGCTGTAGCCATTGGTAAACAAGTAGTCGCGCAGCGTTTGCTCATCTCCGGACCTTGCGGCTGTTTCCACAGCTTCACCGTTGAAACGCAGTATGTCCCGAATCATGCGGTGGAACGACGGCCTGAACAGGTTACGGCGTTGCGCAAACAGTGTATTGAGCGAGGAACCGCCATACTCGAGCGCGCTTGCTTCCGACTGCACGCTAAAACTCATCTCGCTGACCTGCGACTGCTGGCCGACTTCGTCAAGCAGTCTGATGAAGTTCGGGTAGGTGTGATCGTTAAACACGATGAATCCCGTATCGACCGCAATTCGCCGGCCATTTTCGAACACGTCTACTGTATTCGTGTGTCCGCCGACGTAGTCGGATGCCTCGAAGACCGTGATCTCGTGGTCTTGTCGCAGTTTGTAAGCCGCAACATTACCGGCGATGCCCGTGCCGATGATCGCAATCTTCATGCGGTCACCATCGTTGCGGTACGCGCTGCAGCAGAGACGGGTCGTATCCATGCGAGCCGACGGCCCAACGCAACCTGTCGTAATCCTGGTCCGAAATGTGCGGTGTGCGCGCCATGATCCAGACGTAGTCACGACTTTGGCGTCCGATAATGGTTTGCGAGTAATCTTCGTTCAGATAGACGATGCGATAGTCTGACTTGAATGGCCAGACGAAGCGCATACCCCAAATCGCATTCGATTTGCTATCGCGGATGAAGCCGCGCGGATTGTACTCTTTCGGCTTGCCGTCAAATCCGTCTTTGCGAAAGGTAAAGGTCGTGGCTATCGAGCCATCCTCATCGAGTCGATAACTTTCGACTGCGTTGTGTGCGCCTTTCTCGAGAAAAGTGGGTATATTTGCAATCACATACCAGTCGCCCATGAAGCGCTCGATATCCACGTAGTCAACAGTCTGCATCTCAGGCCCCCTGGCTGCGCAGGCGGTCAGAATGCACGCTGCCAGCAACGATAAGAGAATCGCCTTCATGACAATTCATAGCGAATGACGTGTCCGCCCTTGGCGACCGACTCCAACGCCAGCCACTGGTCGTCGGCCGAATACCACAGCGTCAGGTCCACTTCGTAGGCGGTTAGCCGGAAACGTTTTGCCGCGACAGGTTGGCCGCGAACTTCGAGAACTTCCTCCGCCACCTGTTCTACGCTGACCTCGACGTACTCGCCGGTCTGCGGATTGAGCAGCCGCGTTTGATCGAGGAACCGCGGATCCCAGTACGCGAAACTCATAACGCATTCCGGCAGATCGACGGCGACCTCGCCGTTGTCTACGATGAAGTTGTCGCCTGCTTTCTCGCCCGATACGTCAATGAGCTTGCCGTTGGCATTGGTCTTCGCCTCAAATCCCAGGAGGCAACTGTCCGACCATTGCTCCGTATTGCTGTGCTCGTAGCGGTATGCCGGAATGAACAGGATCTTGTACTTGAAATTCGCCTCGCTCTGAACACGCCGGATTCCGTCGATATCGGACACCTCGTAGAAGTGTTTGCCAACCCTCTTGTCATTCAAATAGACATCGAAGTCCCACCGGGCCACTGCTCCGGAATTGTCGGTCGCTGGCACAGGCGCAGCAACGAACAGGCCCGATAGCCCGATGAGTAATAAACTGATGAATTGCCTTTTCATGACTTTGCTTCTCCACCGACCGACTGGTCTTGTTTGATGGGCCCCGGGAAGAACGCATTCGTGCGTCGAATGTAATCGACGTACTCCGGGCGCCGCCTGGATATGGTTTTTTCGAGCATCGCAACACCTGATACTTTCAGGAGCAGGATCGACATGAGCAGTGGCGAGGCAATGCTCCACCAGCCACCGGCTGCAACAGCGAACAGATAGAACCCCCACCAGATGCAGAAGTCGCCGAAATAATTCGGATGCCGTGTGTAGCGCCACAGGCCGGTGTCCAGCACGTGACCCTTGTTTTCGGGGTTGCGTTTGAAGCGTGCCAACTGATAGTCGCCACCGGCCTCGAAGACAAAGCCGATGATCCACAGCAAGGCCGCAACGCCATCAAGCAGCCCCAGGTTGCTCGTGGACGTGATCGCAGGCAGTAACGGTAATGCAATCAGCCAGGCCAGAAGGCCCTGCAGTCCGAATACGATATACAGACTCTTGAAAGCGAAGCCCGGCTCGTTGTTCTTGCGTATCGTCTGGTAACGATAGTCTTCATGTTGGCCCCAGTTTCTTGCGGTGATATAGACAGACAGCCGCAGCGACCACAGGGCCACAAGTACGACAACCAGCATACCGCGTTGGCCAAGCGGTTCGGCTGCGAGCGCAAACACGCCGGCCGCCAGCAGAAAGAACAGCGACCAGAGGCTGTCGACAAAACTTACGTCACGTTTGACGATACTGAACAGCCAGGTGACGATGCCGACGGCAAGGATTGCATACAGTGCGGTGAGATAGGTCTGCATTACCACTCCTGCTTCTCTGCCACCCAGACCTTGCGCAGTGCCGGCTCGGCCGACATGCCATCGAAGAGTTCCGATAAGCGCATCAGAATCGGCATCATCACTGCCCAGCCGACGCCAAGCGCTATCATCGCCGCAAGCGGATTGCTGAGCTCGATTCCGCCCAGTTTTTCGCCGGCGAGGTACGTGGTCGGGCCTCCGAGGAAGCCGAAGAATGCGGCCAGTCCAGGCTTACCGCGCATCCAGCGCATCGACACATTCAGCGTTGTCGCGAACAACATCCACATCGTGATGATCCAATAGGGCGCCATCACGGCGCTGAACAACCCTGACGAATATTGCACCCAGCCGCTGGCGACCAGAACACTGTCGAACACGGCGCCCATCAGTGCGCAAATCAGAACCAGCATGAACTCTTCCAGCGGCCGCCGCGCAGCTTTGAAGTGAATAGCAAGTGCGACACACACCGCAAGGGGTCCGAGCCACGGCATTTGCTGAGCTCCGCCCAACACGGATGACAGCCAGGCGATCTGAAAGGCAGCGAAGTTGATGACAAGAAACATGTTAGCGGCTCCCCTTGCGGAACAGATAATGGCCCACGTACCACTCAACGCCTTCGTCCCAGGCAAACAGTTCAGCGCAGGCCATGAAGAAGATACGCCAGCGTTGCCACCACAGGCTGGCGTCTGCTTCGCCGTAGCAGTCTGCGAGCACAGGCATGATCGTTTGTTTATGCGCGTCCATCTTCTCCAGCCAGGCATTGCAGGTACGCTCGTAGTGTTGGCCATTCCAGTGCCAACGTTTGTCGATGACCAGGTTGTCTGCGAACCGCAGAGGCAAATCGGCGCTCGGCATTATTCCGCCAGAAAAGAAAAAACGGCTCATCCAGTCGCCAGGCCCCTTGTCGACGTACTCGTAGGGTGTCGTCCGATGACAAAAGATGTGCATGAAGAATCGACCCTCGGGATCAAGCCATTCGTCAATGCGGCGAAACAGCTCACCGTAGTTACGCATGTGCTCGAACATCTCGACTGACACGACGCGGTCGAATTTGTCGGTCGTCGCGAAATCGTTCATATCGCAGACGGACACCCCGACATTCTCGATGCCGCGCTCTGCAGCGCGGGCAACAATAAAGTCGCGCTGAGCGCTGGAATTGGAAACCGCGTGAACAGACGCACCCGGAAAGTGCTCGGCGATCCAGAGGGACAGTGAACCCCAGCCGCAGCCGAGGTCGAGTACCTTCATTCCGTCCTCAATTCCGGCGCGTTTTACCGTGAGTTCCAGTGCCGCGGCTTCGGCCTCGCTCAAAGAGCAAACATCGTTCGGCCAGAAGCAACAGCTGTACTTGAGATGGTCACCCATGACCTGCTTGAAAAATTCGGCGGGTACTTCGTAGTGCTGCTCGTTGGCAAGATGCGGCACGAGCGCTATCGGCGACCGGTTCATCATGTCGACGAAGCGATTCAAGGTGTTGGCGGCAAACTCGACATTGCCGGAGCGGATTTCCCTGCGCTTGCTCTCCAGCAGGCGGCGGATGCCAGCACGAATAACCGTGTCCGGGACAAGTCCCGATTCCGTCCAGCTAACGGCTTTTGCAGTTACGCCACTCATTGCAGCCTCCCATATCATTTGCGCGGCACTATACAAATCGGTGTTTGGGCCAACAATGGCTTTTCGAGCATTGTTACATTCGCTTACAAACAGGCCAGCAACGGTCTATTACAATGCGAACTCCGTTAGCCGCGAGACACCTGATGGCCCCCGCAATACTCTGGTTCCGGCGCAACCTGCGCCTGTATGACAACACCGCACTGATAGCGGCAGCCGCTTCCGGTCACCCGCTTATTCCTGTCTATGTTATGGATAACAGTGATATTGGCAGTGCGAGCCGCTGGTGGCTGCACCACAGTCTCGTGAGCCTGGACACGCAACTCCGCGAAATAGGCTCATCACTGCTGCTGCTATCCGGCCCGCCGGAAACGGCGATATCGAAGCTGATCGATGAAAGTGGCGCCGAATCCGTATTTTACTCACGACGCTATGAACCCGAGGCGCGGCAGCAGGAAGAATCCCTGGCAAACTCGTGTCCTGCGCACATACATATCGAGTCGTTTGAAGATGGTTACCTGGGTCGACACAGCGACCTGCTAACGAAAAATCGGACCCCGTTTCGGGTCTTCACGCCGTACTGGAAAGCAGCGATCGCGCGAGGAGAACCGCCGCAGCCGCAGCCGGTTCCTGAATCGATCCGGTTCGCCGAACACCGCACTCTATCGTTGTCCTTTGACGATCTTGGGCTATTGCCTGTCGCGCCAAACTGGGCCCGCGGTTTCGACGACGTCTGGACGCCTGGCGAGGAAGGCGCCACGCTGAGACTCGACGACCTCGACCAGGCCATTCAGCGCTATGCCGAGTATCGTGATCGCCCCGATCTCGACACAACATCGCGCCTTTCGCCACACCTCCATTTTGGCGAAATCAGTGCGCGGCAGGCATGGCACGCGATTCGCAAAGCGGCGCTGCACCTGCATTCCTCAAGCGGCGCCGAGGCGCTGACCCGACAACTGTACTGGCGCGACTTCAGCGCGTACCTGCTGTTTCACTTCCCGTCGCTGGCCGACTCACCGCTACGCCCGGAATTCGAACATTTTCCGTGGTCACAGGATGATGAGCGCCTGCACGCCTGGCAGCGCGGTACGACCGGTTATCCGATCGTCGATGCGGGCATGCGCCAACTGTGGGCGACAGGCTGGATGCACAATCGCGTCCGGATGATCGTCGCGTCGTTCCTGGTCAAGCATCTGCTCGTTCCATGGCAGCAGGGTGCCGCCTGGTTTCTGGATACGCTGGTCGACGCGGACCTCGCGAATAACTCGGCAGGCTGGCAATGGGTTGCCGGCTGCGGGACCGACGCGGCGCCATATTTTCGAATCTTTAACCCCATTCTGCAGGGCAGGAAATTCGACCCCAACGGCGACTATGTTCGGCATTGGGTTCCGGAACTGGCGGCTATGCCTGACAAATTCCTGCACGAGCCATGGCGTGCAAGCCGCGCTGAACAAGCATCCTGCGGCGTTACTATCGGCGAGGACTACCCGGCGCCAATCGTTGAGCATATGGCCGCACGTAAAGAGGCACTTGCTGCCTACCAGGTAATCCGCAGCGCGGCTGCCGCCGACCCGGTGCTGTCAAACTAGCGGGATGCGCGTTTCGAAGCTCGCGCCCTTGCCACTGACATCCAACAGACGAAGTGAACCGCCGTGCGCCCGGGCGACAAGAGACGCGAGATACAGCCCCAGGCCCGTACCACCCGAATCCCGGGTGCGTGAGGGATCGCCACGGTAGAAAGGCTCACCGATTTGGCTTGCCTGATCCTGTGGCAATCCCGGTCCGTAATCCCTGACGTTGAATACGAGATCCGCGTCGTCCGTGGCAACCGACAGTTCGACAGGGCCGTCCGACGGTTCCGAGTAACGCAATGCGTTACCCAGCAAGTTCTTCAGCAGCAAAGTGATTCGTGCTTCATCCAGGTTGGCCGTGATCGCTTCGGCCGGCTGGCTGACTTTGATCCGGTCTTTTTCCCGCGCGAAAAAATCTTCCAGAATTTCGCCGACAAGATCACCGACGATAACACCGGTACGTGCCAGTCGCGCGTGACGACTGTTGAGGCGCTCGGCTTCGAGCAGCGCAGCGACGATCTTCTCCATCTCGATAATTTCGTCCCTGAGATCGCTTTTGATCTTCTCGTCGTCGAGAAACTCGAGTGTCAATCGCATGCGCGATAACGGTGTTCGCAGTTCATGGCTGATGCCGAGCAATAATGCGCGTTTGGCATCAAGCATATCCTCTACGTCATCAGCCATCCGATTGATATCGGTCGCCAGATCGCCTAATTGGTCACGCCGGATATTGCGGATTCGATGCTCAAAATTGCCACGGCCGATCTCCGCCGCGCCCTGGCGAATTGCACGGATCGGTTTGAACAGCCACCGCACCGACATGTAACCAAGCAGCAGGGAAGCCAGACCCATGCCGAGAATCAGCGTGACGAGGTCCGGTCCTTCCGGCATATCGGCGATTCTCGGCGTGGCGACGACGATGTCGTAGCCGCCCTGGTGCATCCTGAGGAAATCGTGATTGTCCAGTTCAGCGAACTCGACGCCTTTTAGCTCGTCAACCCATGCATCAGGATCGTTGCTAAACCTGGGGCTCGGTGCGAACTCGAGCTGATCGAGCCGCGGGAACGCGGGGTCCGATGCCCAGTCCACATCGGGTCCCAGTATTCTGATATCCACGGGAACCCTCTGGGTGATCGCGATTGCGCGATCGATCCGCGGCGGAATACCGATATCTTCGCGGACATAATTGACGTGCAGCGACAGGTGTCCGCTGATCAGACCACGGATATCATCACTGTTGTAAACAATCTGTACAGCTTTGAAGGTACCGAATACAAACAACCCGCCGAGCAGCAGGAAGATCACCATCAGGCGAAACGACAGAGATCCGGATAAACGGCTAAGCATCGGTCGTCGGGATACCAATGAACGAGTAACCGCGGCCCCAGATTGTTTGTATGAAACGCGCCGGTTTCGCCGAATCGCCCAGCTTCTGTCGTATGCGGCTGATCATGATGTCGACCGACCTCGTCAGGATCGCGGCATCGATACCGCGCAGCTCACTCAGTATCTCGTCACGCGATAATTTGCGGCCATGACGGCGCGCCAGTATCACGAGAAGCTCGTATTCCATTGACGTCAGATCAACCATTTTGCCGTCGACCGATACAGATCGCGTTTCTGTATCGATTGTCAAACCGTCGAACTGAAGATTGCCTACTGTTGGCCCGGCCTGCTCGGCTCGACGCAGTGTCGCCTGGACTCGCGCCACAAGCTCACGCGGCTCGAACGGTTTACCAATGTAGTCATCCGCCCCCAACTCCAGTCCCGACACCCGATCAATGACGTCACCGCGTGCGGTCAGCATGATGATTGGAATATTGCTGCTCTTCCGTATTTCGCGACAGATTTCGAAACCGTCCTTGCCGGGCAGCATGATGTCCAGCAGTAACAGATCGGGTTCCTCGCGACTCAATTTCCTGAAGCCCTGTTCGGCATCGAACGCGCACGTGAGATTGATGCCGAAGCGTTTGAGATACGCCTGCAACAGCTCGGAGTGCTTTCGATCATCGTCAATAAGGAGAACTTTTGCCATGTACTAATGATACCGCGTGTTTGCGCGGGCAGTGTGATCAATCAACGGGCGGATACATCTGGAAACATTTGGAAACGGCTTTGACACCCTTCGTGACCGGCGCTCGGACACAATCCTCCGAGTCATTAACTCCAGCCATGAAAAGGGCCTTACTATGAAACTGTTCAAAAACATCCTGGTTGCATGCAGTGTATTCGCGCTTGCGGCTTGCAGTTCTGACAACAATACCCGGGGCGGCGTCATTCCCGGTGACGGAACATTTACTATCCAGGTCCTGCATGCATCTGCTGATGCTCCGCCGGTCAACGTCTTCCTCGACGGCGCCGAAGTACTGAGCGGTGTCGACTACAAGCAGGCATCCAACTTCATCGCGCTGGCTTCCGGCACGTACGAGATTCGCGTCGATGGCATTCTGCCGGGCGGCAACGCCACGGTTCTCGGACCCGTGGATATCACATTCGAGCGCGACACTATCTACACGATCGCGGCAGTCAATAACGTTGCGAACATCGAGCCGGTGATCATCGAGCAGCCCCGCGATGCGGTTTCGGCGGGTGCCGCACGGCTTTTTGTCTTGCATGCCACGCCGGGTCCTGTCGGCCCCGACTTTTCGCTGCCCGTTGACGTCTACGTGACGGTGCCCGGCGGCGCGCTGGATAACCCTGCGACTTTCGATTTCAGAGGGACGATCGGACCCCTGGAGGTGGCCGCCGGTGACTATCAGATTCGCGTCTACCTCGCAGGCAGCGTTGACCCTGCCGCACTCGTCTACGATTCGGGTACGCTGACTCTGAATGATGGCGATGATTACCGGGTTGCAGCGGCTCCCAACGTCAGCGGTGGGCCGGGCGCACTGACGCTGGTTGGCATGAGCAGCGCCGGCGCAGTCGACTTCCTTGACAACCGCACTCCCACTGCTCTTCGCGTCGGGCACCTGTCGCCTGATACCGGCCCGGTGGACGTGCTCGTTAATGACGGCCTGTATCTGGGCGGCGTTCCGTACCCGGCCGTTACCGGTTTTGATCCTCTTCCGGCCGATACCTACAACGTGCAGGTCACGCCCGCAGGCATGCCTGGAACGGTCGCCATTGGTCCGGTCGATCTGACCCTCGAAGCTGGCACCTGGTATTCCGTGCTCGCTGTCGACTTCTTCAACAACATTGGCGACGCTCCGCTGATCCTGACCGATGATCCCCGCCCGCTCGCGACCAGCGCCAAGGTACGCATCATTCATGCCTCACCGACGGCTCAGGATGTTGACATTTATGTTGTGGGTCCCGAGGTGGTGGACGTTACCAACGAGACGCCGACCCTGACCGCGGTGCCGTTCCGGGCTAACACCGGCTACCTGGCGCTGCCGGAGGGCGATTACAACGTGATCGTCACGCTCGCAGATTCGAAAGACCCGGCGATCGGACCGGCGGGGATTTCGATAGCTAACGGTGGTGTCTACACCGCGATTGCCCGCGATCCCGTACCGGAATCGATGGAATTCGGCCTGATTGTGCTGGAAGATTTCCTCAACGACGAGATCTGAGTCCGGTTCAAAACCCATAAGCGCATCTCCCCCCATGCGCTCATCCCTGAATCCCCGCCTCGGCGGGGATTTTTTTGGCCGCCGCTCGCGATGATGCGGCCCGCGGCGCATCGGTCAAAACGTGAACTCTCTCCGCGATCCGAAGTTGCTGGCGCGCGAAACTGTACGGGGTCTTGTGCTGCATTTGGGTACCGCTATGTTGCGACGGCTGAGAACGATCACGCTGATCATTAATTTCAAAGCAATTGTCGTTGCTGCACTCGCCGTAATCTCGACTTTCCTGTGTCTGCGTTTCGACATCACGGCGAATTTTCCTCTAACACTCCTGGCGACGGCGATCGTCTTTCCTATCGTCTTTTCCATCAATAGCGCCTACAAACGTCGTGAAGCGGCGCTTGATGATTATGGCTCACTTAAATCCCATGGCCGTGCCATCTACTTCGCGACACGCGATTGGCTGGAGAAAGATGATCCGATGGCGCAGGAAAAATGCCGCGTCCTGCTCGGCAAGCTGTTTACCTCGACCCGCGAATTATTCACCGGGGAACGCGATGATATGCACGAGGGCGAAGAGCGCGTTTACGCCAACTTCTCGAGATTGTCGCGGTTCATCCGCGAGGACCTGCGACAAGCAGGTCTGGCGTCCGGGGAGGTTTCACGTTGTAACCAGTACTTATCCAAAATGCTGCTGGCATTCGAACAAATAAAACACATTTATCAATACCGCACGCCACGTACGCTCCGCGCATTCAGCGACATCTTCATCAAAGTACTGCCGCCGCTTTACGGCCCGTATTTCGCGTATATCGCTACCGACTTCTCACCCTACCTGACTTACGTCATGCCAGTGCTATTCGCACTTGTGCTCGTAAGCCTCGACAATATTCAGGAGCATCTCGAAAACCCGTTCGATCAGGTCGGCCAGGACGACGTCATGATCAATGCCGAGAAATTCGTTGACCGGTTGCGCTCCGGGTCACCGGAGTCGGCCAGGGTCCGCACTGCCGCGTGACACAGGCATGGACCCCGGCACGTTGATTGCTCAGATCTTCAGCCGCCGCAGTCGAAGCGCGTTACCGATTACCGAAACGGAACTCAAACTCATCGCAGCTGCAGCTATCATCGGGCTCAGTAATAAGCCGAAGAACGGATAGAGCACGCCGGCGGCTATCGGTACGCCCGCGGAGTTATAGGCAAAGGCGAAGATCAGGTTCTGACGGATGTTGCGCATCGTTGCCTCACTCAGCGTCCGCGCCCTGGCAACGCCGAGAAGATCTCCACGAACCAGGGTGACCCCAGCACTTTCCATCGCCACGTCCGTTCCGGTGCCCATCGCGATACCTACATCAGCCTGCGCAAGCGCCGGCGCATCGTTGATACCATCGCCCGCCATCGCGACCACGCTACCCGCCTTTTGCAGATCTTTTACGACGCGGCTTTTGTCTTCAGGAGAAACTTCGGCATGCACTTTGTCGATACCAATACGTCGCGCAACGGCGTGCGCCGTGATCGAGTTATCGCCCGTCAGCATGACTATTTTGAGCCCTTGGCGATGAAGTGCCTCGATCGCCCGCGGCGTCGAGTCCTTGATCGGGTCAGCGACGCCGAGCAATCCGGCAGGCCTGCCGTCGACAGCGACGAACACCACGGTCTGTCCGTCACTTCGGGAGCGGTCGGCTTCGTCGGCCAAAGCCTGATCGAAGGCGCCAACATCGCGCATCAGATTGGCGTTGCCGACAGCGACGCGACTGCCAGACACGGTTGCCAGCGCGCCCCGGCCAGTCACCGATTCGAATTCGTCATGCGCCAACAGGTCAAGCGATCGGGAATTTGCGCCTGCCACGATCGCGCTCGCAAGAGGATGTTCACTTGCAACCTCGACGGCGGCCGCATAGGACAATAATTCAGATTCAGTGAAGCTGTCTGTCGGTGCGACCATGACCAGTTCCGGGCGACCCTGGGTCAGGGTTCCGGTTTTGTCCACGATAACCGTATCGACCTTCTCGAGTGTTTCCAGCGCGTCGGCATTCCTGATAAGAATGCCATTCTGAGCACCTTTTCCCGTTCCTACCATGATAGACATCGGTGTTGCGAGTCCCAGCGCGCACGGACAGGCAATGATCAGCACTGCGACCGCATTAACGATCGCGTAAGCCATTGCGGGTTGTGGCCCCAACCACGCCCACGATACGAAAGTGATGACAGCTATTCCGACGACCGCGGGTACAAACCACGATGCAACCAGGTCGGCAAGCCGCTGTATCGGCGCCCGGCTCCGCTGCGCTTCGGCCACCATGTGCACGATTTGCGACAGCAACGTGTCCTCGCCGACCAGCGTCACCTGCATGACAAATCCGCCCGTGCCGTTGACTGTGCCGCCGATTACGTCATCGCCCACGACCTTTTCGACGGGAATCGGTTCTCCGCTGATCATCGATTCATCGACAGAACTTCCGCCGTCGACAATGACACCGTCTGCCGGAACTTTCTCGCCCGGACGAACGCGCAATTGATCCCCAACGGCCAGGTCGTCAAGAGACACCTGTTTCTCACTGCCATCAGCAGCGATTCGATTGGCGGTCGGCGGAGCAAGTTCCAGCAATGCCCGTATCGCACCGGATGTCTGACTCCGAGCTTTTAGTTCGAGCACCTGGCCGAGCAACACCAGGGTCGTGATGACGGCGGCCGCCTCGTAGTAAACCGCTACTTCGCCGCCGCGACGAAACGCTGCCGGAAAGATCTCGGGCACCAGCGTTGCTACCAGCGAGTAGACGAACGCAACCGCAACACCGAGTCCGATCAACGTGAACATGTTCAGGTTCATTGTGCGTACGGACTGCACGGCCCGAACAAAGAACGGCCAACCGCCCCAGACGACGACAGGTGTCGCAAACAGCAACTGCAGCCACTGCGCCCGGGCGGCAGGGACCAGGCCCTGCAACGGCTGGCCGGGAATTGCGTCACCCATCGCGTAGACGAACAGCGGCAACGTCAATGCGGCACTAACCCAGAAGCGACGCCGCATGTCATCGAGTTCGCTCGTATCCTCCTCACCGACAACGATCCCCTCGGGCTCCAGCGCCATGCCGCAAATCGGACAACCCGAGTTTCGGACGTCGCGCACCTGTGGATGCATTGGGCAGGTATATGCCATTCCGTCAAAGTCCGCGGGCACGAGATCATAGTCACGACCCGGTTCTGCCGGCGCGGAATCGTGGCAGGAGTGGCAATGGGAATGCTCGTGTTGCTCGTGACTACTCATAACTGTGCGCCTCATGTACTTCGATGTGGTGGCCGCGCCATAACAGGAACAGCGCTGGAATTACGATTAATGTGAGAACCGTCGCGCTGACCATGCCGCCGACCATCGGTGCCGCGATGCGCCGCATGACTTCAGATCCGGTACCTCCGCCGAGCATGATCGGCAGCAGGCCCGCGATGATCGCAGCTACCGTCATGATGATCGGCCTCACGCGGAGCAAGGCGCCTTCGACCACCGCTTGTCGTACATCGTCTATGGAAAGCGCCCGCCCCGCGGCAGTAGCGCTCGCGATGCGATCGCGAATCGCCTGATTGAGATACACAAGCATGACGACGCCGATTTCCACAGCAACCCCCGCCAATGCGATAAAGCCGACACCAACCGCCACTGACAATTCGTAGCCGAGCAGGTACAAGAGCCACAGACCTCCGATTAACGCCATTGGCAGCGTTCCCATTATGATCGCAACCTCGGCAAAACGGCGAAAGTTCAGATACAACAGCAACAGAATGATTGCGAGTGTGATCGGACCGACCACTGACAGCCGCTCCCTGGCTCGCACCATGTACTCGTACTGGCCTGACCACGACAGCGAGTATCCGGTCGGAAGGTCTATTTCGTCTGCAACAACTTGCTGTGCTTCGGCAACGTAGGATCCGATATCACGGCCCGATATGTCGACGTACGTCCAACCGTTCAGACGCGCGTTTTCGCTCTTGATCACCGGCGGGCCGTCGACCACTTGCACATCGGCTACGTCTGATAGTGCTATTCGCGCACCCTGCGGCGTAACGATCGGCAGCAGCTTCAGTTGTTCGACCGAATCGCGAACGCGCTGCGGATAACGAATGTTTACCGGATAGCGCTCCAGTCCTTCCACCGTTTGCGTGACGTTCATGCCGCCGACTGCGGAACGAACAATGTCCTGCACATCCTTGATATTGAGACCGAAACGCGACGCGCGTTTGCGGTCGATATCCACATCGACATATCGACCTCCGGCAACACGTTCCGAATACACCGAGGCGGTGCCCGCAACCCTGGCCAGCACTCGCTCCAAATCCTGACCGACGCTCTCAATCACCTCAAGATCGGGGCCGGCGACCTTGATTCCCACAGGTGTCTTTATACCCGTTGCCAGCATATCGATGCGTGTCTTGATCGGCATGACCCAGGCATTGATCAGGCCCGTATACTGCACGACACGATCGAGTTCAGCGCGCAGCCCTTCCGCCGTCATGCCTTCGCGCCACTCCTCATGCGGCTTGAGTTGAATTACGGTCTCGATCATCGTCAGCGGCGCCGGGTCTGTCGCTGTTTCAGCGCGGCCGATCTTGCCGAATACGCGCTTCACTTCGGGCACAGATGAAATCAACTTGTCCGTATGCTGCAGGATCTCACGGGCCTTGTCGATTGAAATACCGGGGTATGTTGTCGGCATGTACATGATGTCGCCTTCATCGAGGGGCGGCATGAATTCAGAACCAAGGCGCGTCGCAGGCCACAGGCCAACGACAAGAATGGCGGCCGTGAGCATCAGCGTCTGTTTCGGGAACCGGATCACCTTGTTGATAACAGGTCGGTACGCCGCGACCAGTATGCGGTTAATCGGGTTTCTGTGCTCTGGCGTTACCGTGCCGCGAATGAATAGGCCCATCAGGACGGGCACCAGTGTGATTGACAGGCCCGCCGCAGCCGCCATCGCATACGTCTTGGTGAACGCCAGTGGCGCGAACAGCCGACCTTCCTGGGCCTCCAGCGTGAATACGGGCAGGAAGCTCAGCGTAATAATAACAAGTGAAAAGAACAGTGGTCGGCCGACCTCGGTGGCCGCATCGCCCATGATGCGCCAGCGATTCTCGTCGGTCAGGGGCTCTCGTTCGATATGCTTGTGAACATTCTCGATCATCACTATTGCCGCGTCGACCATCGCACCAATCGCGATCGCAATGCCGCCGAGTGACATGATATTGGCGTTTATGCCTTGCCAGTTCATCACGAGAAACGCGATGAGAATTCCGACAGGCAGACTCAGGATGACGACGATCGATGAACGCAGATGGAACAGGAATAAAGCACAGACGAGCGCAACGACGACGAATTCCTCGACAAGCTTGCGCTGCAGTGTATCGACGGCTCGCTCGATCAGGCTGGAGCGGTCATAGGTCGTTACAATTTCCACGCCATCGGGCAGACTGCGCTCGAGTTCGGCGAGGCGCCGCTTTACGGCCTTGATCGTTTCTGAGGCGTTCTCCCCCCAGCGCATCACAACGACGCCGCCGACTACTTCGCCTTCGCCATCCAGATCTGCAATGCCACGTCGCATCTGTGGGCCCAGGCGAATTTCGGCCACATCGGAGAGCACCAGTGGCGTTCCCTGATCATTCACGCCGAGCGGAATATCAGAAAGGTCTTCGATGTTCTGCAGATAGCCGCTCGCGCGCACCATGTACTCAGCTTCGCCCATTTCGATAACCGAGCCACCCGTTTCCTGGTTGCCCTCTTGTATCGCGGTTTTCAGTTTGGCGAGTGGAATGCCGAATGCACGCAGCTTGTCCGGATCCACCACGACCTGGTATTGCCGAACCATGCCTCCGATCGTAGCCACTTCTGCAACGCCGGGCACGGTTTGCAGTTCGTATTTGAGGAACCAGTCCTGCAGGCTCCGCAGCTGGGCGAGATCATTTTGCCCGCTACGATCGACAAGGGCGTACTCGAATATCCAGCCGACCCCGGTCGCGTCCGGGCCCAGCGCTGACTTCGCACTGTCGGGCAGCTGACCGGAAACCTGGCTCAGATACTCGAGCACCCGGGAGCGAGCCCAGTAAAGATCCGTACCGTCCTCGAAAATGATGTACACAAACGAGTCGCCGAAGAACGAGTAGCCGCGCACGGTAACCGCCTTAGGGACCGACAGCATTGCGGTCGTCAACGGGTACGTCACCTGATCTTCGACGACCTGCGGTGCCTGGCCCGGAAATGTCGTCTTGATAATGACCTGCACGTCCGATAGATCGGGCAGCGCATCGATCGGTGTCTGGCGCAACGAGTAGATGCCCCACACGCTCACGAAGAGCGTCAGGATCAAAACGAGCAGCCGGTTAGCAATCGACCAGCGAATCAGGGCGTTGATCATCGTGAATGCTCCGACCCGTGCATTCGTGTCAGGGCGGATTCGATGTCCGATTCGGAGTCAATCAGGAACTGTCCGGATGTAACAATCACGTCCCCTGCCGCAATACCATCGCGAATCGCAACGCGATCACCCGACTCCAGACCGATCTCGACAGGCTGAGCCCGAAAGCGACCTTCGCCAAGCGAGATTACGACGCGGTCAATGCTGCCACCTCGAATCAGCGCTTCGCGCGGTACGTGCACGACCGGTGCCGTTTCCGTGCCGAGCAATGTCACCCGGGCGAACATGTTCGGCCGCAAGACCTCGCCTTCGTTGTCGAATCGAATGCGCACTTTCAGTGTTCGCGTGGTGGCATCGAGTTCAGGGTACACATAGTCGACCGTGCCCTGCCAGCGCCTGCCCGGCAGATAGTCGAGTTCGACGAGCGCCCGCTGCCCCGGGGAAACCCACGCCGCCTGTCGTTCGAAAACTTCCGCAAGCACCCAGACGCGATCGAGCCGGGCAACTGAAATTATCTCGGTTGCCGGCGTGACGAAAATGCCCTCTCGAACGCCGAGATGGGCGATGACACCATCGGCTTTCGCATACACGCGAACCCGCTGCTTTGCCTTGCGCTCTTTTTCCAGCCGCAGTATTTCACTCTCGGTAACACCAAACGCCAAGAGGCGGTCTTTCGATGCGCTGCGTAACAGGGTATTGCTGCTGCGAAGCGCTGACAGGTACTCCTGCTGCGCGTTGACCAGCGTTGGTGAGTACAACTCGAACAACAGCTGCCCCTTTTTGACCGGGTCGCCTGTGGCTTTGGTTGCCAGCGTTTCGATCCAGCCATCGACGCGCGTATGCACGTGCTGCAATGTGTCCTCGTCGTAGCCGATGTAACCAACCGTCTCGATGCGTCGCGACAACGGACCTTCCACGGCGACAGTCGTTCGCACGCCGAGATTGTTGACGACCGTTGGATCGATCTTTACCGTGCCCGGCACCGCATCGACCTCGTCGGCGTACACCGGTGTGAGATCCAT
>Ga0224512_10001198_pt1 | contig 25603 bp, 21 predicted proteins | sample SF_May12_sed_USG_4_FD_169103 | JGI IMG/M metagenome (GOLD analysis project Ga0224512, IMG submission 169103) | Sediment microbial communities from San Francisco Bay, California, United States - SF_May12_sed_USGS_13 | ecosystem: Environmental > Aquatic > Marine > Sediment | place: USA... | reverse complement strand
ACACATTGTCCTACTAGCAGCTGTGGGGTTCCGTCGCCGGCGCGTCTGGCGGCCTCTCGCGTCTGAGCACATCGCCACGAGATTGTGTAGTGATCTACCTGGAGAAGCGAGTCGAGAGCCTCGTAGCCATGTTTGCCGCGACGGCGGCTGGCCTCGTCTTCGTTCCTGTCAACCCGCTAATTGCGCCTTCACCAGGTTGGGCATCTCTTGCGTGATCGCGGCGACCGGGTTCGTGTTTCGTCTGCAGGCGACTCCGCTCCCTGGAGTCGCGGCTTGGCACCACGCGAGGTATGCAACTACTGTCTGGAGTCATAAGGGTCCCCGCCAGCGAATAGCGGCGGCCCTCTGGGCAACTGTGAGAAGGCGGAGAGGTGCGAAGGACGTTGAGTTTTCGCGTCACTTGTGAAACCGTGATCTGGCGCGTTCCATCGTGCTTGCGGATCCGCTCCCTACACAAGCTTGGGGTGGCGCCTTGACCGCCCGGTATTCGGATCGGCCATTGCAGACAAATCTCGACGATGAGCTGCGAGCGGTTGATGGCGAGGTTCGGGCAGTTCCCTTCGTGGACCTTCGGGTTCCCCAGCTCAGGGACGAGATCGTGGCGGCGTGGAGAGAGATATTCGACGACGCCGCCTTCATCGGGGGCCCGCACTTGGCCTCTTTCGAGCAGCACTTGGCTCGCTACACAGGAACCGATCACGCCGTCGGCCTAGGCAACGGGACAGATGCGATCACACTTGCGCTGCTTGCCATGGGCATTGCTCGCGGCGATGAGGTGATCACCGCCGCGAACACTTTCTTTGCAACCGTCGAGGCGATCGTGCATGCCGGAGGGACCCCGGTGCTCGTGGACGTCGACCCCGTTACCGCCACCTTGGATCCGGAGCTCGTCGAGCGCGCCATCACAGATCGGACGCGATTTGTGATCCCCGTCCACCTCTACGGACAGCCGGCGAGCATGGACCAGATCAATGCCCTGGCATCTCACCATGGCTTGAAGGTGCTCGAGGATGCGGCCCAGGCGCTGGGTGCCAGCTATCGCAGTAGGTCCGTGGGATCGCTCGGCCAGGCGGCAGCCATCTCCTTCTACCCCAGCAAGAATTTGGGCGCCTGCGGGGATGCCGGTGCGGTGACGACGGACGACCCCGACATAGCCGCCAACATCATGGCGCTCAGAGACCACGGTCAGTTAGAAAAGAGCGGCCATCAGATGGTTGGCTACAACAGCCGGCTCGATGCGCTCCAGGCTGCAGCCCTCGATGTCAAGCTGCGCCACCTCGACGACTGGAACGCGTCCCGCCGACTAGTGGCGGCCGATTACGGCCGACACCTGGCTCAGTTGGACATCGAGCTGCCGGGCGAGCTCGCCGACCGCACGCATGTCTATCACCTTTATGTGGTCATCCACGAGGAACGGGACAAGCTGCGCGAAGCACTGGCCGAGGATCGCATCGCGACAGGCATTCACTACCCAAGGCCGATTCACTTGACCGAGCCGTTCGGTCATCTGGGGAACGGACCGGGAACGTTCCCGGAGAGCGAGCGGAGGTCGCGTACCGGGCTGTCGCTGCCCATGTACCCGGACATGGCGCTGGCCGACTTGGATGCCGTTTGTCGATCCGTCGAGAGCTTCATGGACATGGACGAGGGAAAGGAGGGAGAGCTTGCATTCCCGCGCCGCACTGCTTGAGCGCCTCCAGTTCTCACTTGTTCAGGGTGTCCTGATATTTCTCGCCGTGATCTCTGCAGTGGCATTGAGGCACTCGGTCTTCGCTTCTGCCGGCAATGTCAACGCGGTCTCAGGCGATGCGTACCTGGCTCCCGCCATATGGAGCGCGGCTGTATTCATGGTCCTCCTGTGGCCAGCGCGGACCAGATGGCGTCGACAGGCGCTGCGCGAGGAGCTGGTCGGTGTTTCTCGGGTGGTAGCCATCGGGACGGCGGTCATTCTGGCTATCACCTTCTTCTACCGGGGCGCTAGCTACTCCCGCGCGAGCGCCTTGCTGTTCCTTCCGATGGCAGTCATCGCCCTGATGGTGGCTAGCCGGTTGCACGCGTGGCTGCTGGGGGCCCTTGGCCGCAACGAGAATGCAACTCGGCGGGTTGTCATCGTGGGGTCGGGGGACCCGGGCAGGTACATAGGTCGAGAGCTGAGTTCCAACCCGACGTATTACCGACTGGTTGGATTCCTTGCGGACGAGTCCACTGCTGAAGCCGGCAATGAGATCGGCGGCGTGCCCGTACTCGGATCCACAAAGGATCTGAGCGCGGTGGTAACCGAGTTCGATGTGGATGAGGTCATTCTTGCAATGGGCTCGGCACCAGACGATGAGGTACTCGACGTCATAGGTGAGTGCATGAGGTTGCGCGTTGAGTGGAAGCTGGTGCCACCCTTGCTTGGCCTCCTATTTGATCGCGTTGACATCGACCAGGTTGCCGGTCTTCCGATGGTCGGAAGGAAAGGCAGCCGGCTGGTCGGACATAACTGGTTTGTGAAGCGCACGGTAGACGTCGTGATATCGACCGTGGCTTTGGTTATTTTGGCACCGTTGGTCGGGCTTGTCGCCATCGGCATCAAGGCCACGTCCCGCGGTCCCGTCATCTACCGCCAGATCCGCGTCGGGTCACGAGGCCGGCGCTTCACCTTTTTCAAGTTCCGCACAATGTCCGTTGACGCACTGAGCGAAAGCCATCGTGAGTATGCAGATGCGTGGATCCTTGGCAAGGTCCAGGGCGACGACAACGGCGGCGTCTACAAGTTGGCTCAGGATGAGCGAATCACAAGGATCGGAAGACTTCTCCGGGCGACTTCGCTCGATGAGATCCCACAGTTGTGGAATGTGCTTCGCGGGGATATGAGCCTTGTTGGCCCGCGGCCGCCCCTTCCGTACGAAGTGGAGCGCTACACCGAGTGGCACAAACGGCGCCTCGAGGTTCCGCCGGGCATCACGGGTTTGTGGCAGGTGAGCGGTCGAAACACGCTTTCGTTTGAGGAGATGGTGCGCCTCGACATCGATTACATCGAACAGTGGCGGCCATCGCTCGATGCGGCGATCTTGCTGAGGACCGTTCCGGCCGTCCTCTTCAATCGAGGCCATTGAGCGAGTGAGAGGTAGAAATGACTAGTAGAGATCAGGACCTGGGTATTGGTGTTATCGGCTGTGGCTATTGGGGCCCCAACCACATCAGGAACTTCGTCTCATTAAGAGGCGAAGGCGTCTTCGTTAAGAGCGCTGCAGATCGCGATGCACTTCGCCGCGATCACATTGAGCATCTCTACCCCACCCTCAACGTGCTCGATGATGCCGCGTCGATAATTAGCGACCCGGACATTCACGCAGTCGTCATAGCGACCAATCCTTCCTCACATTTCGAACTGACCAGAGAGGCCCTTCGGATCGGCAAGCACGTCTTGGTGGAGAAGCCCCTGGCGACCAGCGTGAGCGATTCCGAAGAGCTGAAGCGCCTGGCTGCTGAGATGGGATTGACACTCATGGTGGGGCACACCTTCGTGTATACGGCTGCAGTCAACCGCATCGCCGATCTGGTCCGACTTGGGGAGCTAGGCGAAATGATGTACGTGCGCTCACTGCGCGTGAACCTCGGCGTGTTTCAGCGAGACGTCAACGTGTTGTGGGATCTGGCTCCTCACGACCTTTCGATTCTTCTCTACGTCCTCGGTCGCGCACCCCTTTCGGTGTCGGCCACGGGGAAGGCACACGTCACTCGGGGCATCGAAGACGTTGTGAATCTCACTCTCGACTTCGGGTCGTCCCTCACCGCAACCATTCTCGTGTCGTGGCTGGATCCTAAGAAGGTTCGCGAGATGACCTTCATCGGAGATAACAAGATGCTGGTTTACGACGATGTGTCCCCGATCGAGAAGATCCGCATTTTCGACAAACGAGTCGAGGGGCCTCGACACTATGACTCCTTCGGCGAGTTCCAATACTCGTATCGATACGGCGACATTGTCAGCCCCATGCTTGACGACCAAGAGCCACTCGCCACACAGACCAAGCATTTCATCGACTGCATCCGTCTCGGCAAGAATCCTCGGTCTGACGCTCAAGCGGGCATCGATGTCGTGAGGATCCTCTCGGCAGCGCAGCTGTCCATGGCTTCAGCCGGGGAAGCGGTCGAGATGGCTGACGCCCGCATCTCAGAGGTCAACGGTTTCCCTCCCACGGCCCCACGCTCTTGACCAGCGACCTGCTCCCGGATCAACAGCGGGTCACTTCGACAGCGCTCGTAGTGCATCCGGAAGAGGACACCTTGAGATACATCTCGAGTGCGTTGGAGTTGTTCGAGCCTGGTTTTAAGGTCGCCACTGCGACCACCCTCGCAGGAGCGGAAGCATGGGTCGCGACCATTCAGCCGGACTTGCTCTTTGTGAGCAGCGATGTGATGCAGATCGGTGACCTGGCGCAGTTGGCACGGCGCCTGGTTCTTCCCAGGCACCGGATCATTTTGATGGGAGGACAGAAGGGTCAGCTACCGGGGGTCGCGATCGCGGAATATCGACCGACGCTGAGTGTCCTTTTGGCGTTGGTTGGTGCCAGTTTCGGTGCAAACCCGATTGGCGATAGAGGCTTTGTGTCAGGTCCCGATAGCGTTGTCGCTTCATGAATGTCTTCGATTTCACCGAGGCCCTCCGTCGTCAACGACGCTTTCTTGTCATCGGTCTTGTCGTCGTCTTGTTGCCGATATTCCTTCTGTCGTTCACCGTGTCCGACGGCAAGCCCACCTTTCGGATCGGACCCGATTACGAATCCACGGTGCAGTTCGCTGTGGCGCCAGCTGGCGTCGAGTCGCTAGCCCAAGCCGACCTCAATCCGGGTGACCTGACTCTTCCGGCTGGGCTCTACGCCGAGCTGATCAAGTCGGATGCTTTTGTGGACGCACTCTTTGAACAGGATGGGATTCGCCTGACGGACGACATCAAAGTTGAGCTTGCTGACGCCGCCCCGGTCATCTCGGCAACCTTCACGACAGCAACGAGAAGCGAGGCAACAGCAGCCAGTCTTGCCGCCTTTGAGTGGCTCGAGGGTCGGCTATCTGACCAGCTCGTAGTAGCCGATGCTCCGGTGTCGCCCACCACGGTGGCGGTGATCGATGTGACCCGTCCTTTCGCCAGCAGGTTGGATATCGAGGTGGCAACTGGTCTGGGTCTCAAACCCTCTGATCTGTTCCTTATCGTGGATATCGGTAGCGGAACAGAAATCGCCGTGCCTCTCGCCCGCAACGCTGGCTCGGCCCTCGAAATCAACACCACCCTGTCTCCCGCCATGACGGTCAGACTCACTTTGGAGCAGGGGGGCACACGCCAAGACCAACCTGTGCGACTCACGCCTCCGGAAATGCCGGACTTCGCTGATGCTGTGCCCGCGCTGGTAATGACGATCGCCGACTCCGCCATATTGGAGAGCGAGGACAGTTTCAGAATTCGCCCTGGCGGCATCGCCACGGCATGGGAACAAGGGGATGCCTTTGTATCGACAGGTACTGGTGGAACGCGCGACGTGGCTCTTGTTCTGCTTACGCCTGAACCATCGGCGAACCCGATCGGCACGAGGAGGGGTCCGATTCTCCTCATCTCAGCGCTAGCGGTCGGCATGTTGCTTCTGCTAGCGGTGGCGATTTCAAAAGATACATGGCATCAGGAGAAACTCGCACAAATGAAGGTAGTTGCCGTTGGCGAGACCGACGGAGAAGCCACCGGGTTTGCTGCACCTGCTGGGTCTGCTCGCTCGGTCAGTGCCAGTCCCGCCCGCTCAAATGCTGCCCGAACCGTCGAGCCCCGTGTGACCGGGGCGCCTAGCGCCGCAGCACGTACGATCCACGAGCCCGATGAGCACCGCCTGAAGGCGGCCCAAGAGAAGGCGGCCCAAGAGAAGGCGGCACAACTACAGGCAACCCGACAGAAGGCAGCACACCAGCGGGCAGCTCAACCGCAGGCAATAGAACCTCAGAGGGCGGCTCAGAAGGCAGAACAGAAGGCTCAGAAGGCAGCTCAGAAGGCTCAGAAGGCAGCTCAGAAGGCAGAACAGAAGGCAGTTCAGGAGGCAGAACGGAAGGCTCAGAAGGCAGAACAGAAGGCAGTTCAAGAGGCAGTTCAGGAGGCAGCTCAGAAGGCAGCCCAACAGAGGGCAGAATTGCAGAAGGCCCACGAGCAGAAGGCCCAAAAGCAGAAGGCGCCCAAGGCGGGCGAGCCGCTTCCCCTAACTGCCGCCGAAGCGCTTCAACAGCGCGACGCCCGGCCACGCGCCCAAGCGCAAGCTAGCTCGGGTGATCAGAATGCAGCTCAGGCCGAGGCGTCGACCGGCCGTTCCACGAAGGCTTCGGACAAATCCGATGCCGCCAGCAGCAACCAGAAGCGCCACAAGAGGCCAGAGAAAGCGGGCAGCGGCAGCCAAGATTCGACCCGGAGCGACGGCAAAGGTGCGGCTCCGAGCAAGGAGCGCGCGGGCGAGCGCCAGAAGACCTCGACTAGCTCGAAGGCGCCAACCAAGCCGACGGTAGATGGCGCCGCAGCCGAGAACACACCGGACTCCGAGAGCCAGCCGGCCGAAGGCAAGCAACAGCAATCATCTACATCGAGCTCTAAGCGGAGGTCGTGAGCCGTGGTGGACCCGAGGGTGGCAGGGCCCGAAGCCCCTCTGGTTGGACCCGATTGGGCGAAATCGAAATGGGATACGGCCCTTTTCGTCCCGGAGCGGTTGGTGCTCACCCTGTTAATTGCTTATCTGATTCTCAACCGTCTGATCGGTGACGCCTACGTTCTCCCGATCGGCATCTCCCTGACCCCCTCGGACGCAGTGCTGGGCTTGCTACTCCTGGCGTGGATGGTGTGGATGGTCACCAATCCGCACCCAATGCCACCCGGGACGCTTGGTGTGTTTGCCCTTGCCGCTTTCTCGATTGTGGTGCTGGCGCCATTTATCCACGCCGTGGACCTAACCAAGTTCCAGGCCAACGGCGCAGAGCGGGGCCTATTCCGGTTCGTCACTCTCGCTGGATTGTTCGTGGCGAGCTTCCATCTGTCTTTCCGATGGCGCTCAGCGATGGTGACGCTGGGCGCGGCAGTAGTCGCCACTTCGGGTCAGGCCCTTCTCGCCACGTGGGAGTTCATCACCGAGAAGCCCGTTGGCGTTCTCATCACCTTGCCGGCCAGCTTGGGGCTGGAGTTTGATCCAAGGGGACTGAGGCTTGAGGCTGATCAATTCGAAGTGAGGCAGCGGCTCACCGGCGAGCTCCGTGCGGCGACTACCGCGCCCAATCCCATCGTCTTGTCGGCCGTCATTGCCGTGAGCGTCTTGGTGTGCACGGTCTGGATGCTCAATGCCCGGACCAAGTCGGAGCGTCGGTTGGCGACCCTTGCTCTCGCCATCAACGTCATCGGTCTCCCGGTCGCCAACTCAAGGACGGGCTTTGTCATGATCGTGGTGATGATCCTCCCGCTGCTCTTTGTGCTCGTCAGGTATATCCCGCGGCTCGTCTCGGTGAGCTTGGGGGGCCTGTTGTTGATGTTGCTCGCTTTCGCGGTTTCACCCGCAACACCAAGACTGCTTCTCAACAGTTTCACCAACCCATCCGAGGATCAGAACACGCAGATCAGGCTGGAGCGCTTCGAGCGGCTGCCCGAGCTGGTGTCGGAGCGGCCGGTGATCGGTGCCGGATATTTAACGCACGATCCTGAGATTCAGATCTTCGATAACGCCTACAACACAGGTTTGATCGAGTTCGGGATCGTGGGATTGGCCATTTTCGTGTCGTTCTTCCTGGTGGCTATCAACTGGTGCCGGCGGGCTATTCACCGCGCAAGGGAACCGGAGGCATTGCTTCCACTGGTCGGTTTCATAGCTGGGCTCGCTCTTCTCGTCGGTGGTGGGACATTCGATGCATGGACCTTCGACCAGTTCTTTCCGATGTGCTTGATCCTGCTTGGCCTAGGACTTGGCCGTGCTGCCATCATCTTGCGGAGAGACCACCCGGGGCTGACCACGGCCGGAGGCTGGGAATGATGGCTGTCGGCCAGGGCCCTCTGTCGGGCTGAGCTGTCTCATGGCCCATGTCGCGATGGTCGCTTTCACTCACTATCAGTCGGATCCCAGGGTGAGACGGGAGGCGGAGGCGCTCGCCGCCCGGAGGGACACCGTCGAGGTGATCTGTCTGCGGGGCCGAGGGCGTTCTCGCCGCGAGGTGGTAGATGGTGTGAGCAGCTGGGGCGCTTACTCGCCCCGATACCGCGGCCCGAACCCCGTTCTGTATGGAGTTCAGTACGTGGTGTTCCTGCTGGTTGCTATGTTCGCGCTCGTCCGCCTGCATAGGCGGAATCGGGTGGACGTCGTCCAAATCCACACCTTGCCAGATTTCATGGTGTTCAGTGCCCTGCCTTTGGCGTTGGTTGGCGTTCCGATCATTCTCGACATGCATGATCTGATGCCGGAGCTATACGTCGATAAGTTCGGAGCGGCCAGCAGGCTGGTGCGGATCATGCAGTGGGTGGAGCGTGCCTCCATTCGGTTTGCCGATCGGGTCATCGTCGTCACGCACCCTCACCGCCGCGTCCTTATGGAGCGTGGCAACCCTGGTGAAAAGATCGTGGTAGTCCACAACATGCCAGATCCATCAAGGTTTCCTCTGCAGCCCGCTCGATTCCGATCCGCCAACGGTCGAATCAGATTCGTTTACCACGGAACCATTGCTGTCCGTCACGGCCTCGACGTTGCAGTGCTGGCGACCGACGTCGCCCGCCGCGAGCTCCCCGGTATGGAGCTTGTGATCATCGGGGATGGCGATGCGGCAGATCACGTGGAGGGTCTCATCGAGGACCTCGACCTCCATGAGCATGTATCTCTGTCCCGGGGTTTCGTGCCCATCGAAGAGCTCTTGCCTCGCCTCTTGGAGTGTGACGTGGGCGTAGTCCCCGTTATTGATGGCCCGTTCACCCAATACATGCTGCCTACCAAATTGCTGGAGTACTCAGCGCTCGGAATGCCGACGATCTGCACTGCCTTGGATGCGGTGAAGGAGTACTTCGATGCGGATCAGGTCGCTCTTGTGCCGTCTGGCGACGTGGAGGCGTTGGCCTCTGCCATGGTCGAGCTGGGTTCTGATCCTGATCGGTGCGAAGGGCTGGCCGTGCGCGCCGCCGCGTTCTTCGACTCCCACGGATGGGAGACGGAGCAAATGCGCCACCGGGAGCTGATAGATGAGCTAATCGAAATCGGTAGGCGTGGTTGAGGGCTACTACGGGCCTGGGCCCTAGAGCTGGCCATACAGCACGGCCCGCGACGAGATCGTCAGGGGCCAACCTGCGAGGGCACAGATGAGCCGACTTCGCCGGGTTCCTGGCATGTGGGTGATACGGGCCATCCGGCGCCCCGGAGACCACTTCGGCTCGAGAGTTGTCAACGCAGGGGCATGGGCCTTTGCTACGCGGGCGCTCGGCAGTGTGCTTATCACGATCCGAACGGTCATTCTGGCCCACCTCCTATCGCCTGATGACTTCGGGTTGATGGCCATCGCCATCATCACGTTGCTGCTGCTGGAGTCATTCTCCCGATCGGGTTTCACCGAGGCATTGATCCAGAAGAAGGACGACATCGACGCATACCTGGACACGGCGTGGATGGTCGAGATCAGTCGAGGTCTGTTCACCGGCATTCTGGTGCTGGCCGGTGCTCCCCTCGTCGCAGACTTCTTCAATGCGTCGGACGCAGTGGACGTTGTCAGGGTCATGGCTGCGTCGGTGGTGATCAGCGGGTTCACGAATCCAGCCGTGGTGCGATTCGATCGCCAGCTCGACTTCCGGAAGGTCTTTGCGTTCGAGGTAAGTCAGCGGTTGGTCGAGGTGACTGTCGCCATCGCTGCGGCATTCATCTTCCAAAACGTATGGGCACTGGTATTCGGGGTTCTTGCCGGAAGGGTTGCTCGGGTCGTCCTGTCTTTTCGCCTAACAGATCGGCGGCCCAGGCTTCGCTTCGAAGTCGATAAGGCTCGGGAGCTATTCCGGTTCGGAAAGTGGGTACTGGGTTCCTTCGTTGTTTGGTACTTCACCTCGGAGTTGGATGACATCTTGGTGGGTCGGATCCTCGGCATCGGAGCGCTCGGGCTGTACCGAATCGCCTTCACTCTGTCCCAAGCGGTCCTAACCGAGATCGCCCAGACCATGAACCAGGTCGCCTTCTCGGCGTTTTCTCGAATCCAGGAAGATGCCAAGCGGCTGGGATTCGCTCTGGTTCAATCGGTTCACTTCGTTGCGCTTCTGGCCGTGCCCATGACCCTTGGGCTCGTTGTTCTCGGTGAAGACATAACCAGAGTGCTGCTTGGTGAAAAATGGCTGCCGATGGTCTCGGCCCTTCAGGTGCTAGCGCTCGCCGGCCTTATCCGCGCTCTATCAGCGCCGGCCCAAATGATGCTGTTCGGGGCCGGTCGTCCCGACTTGACCACCGCCCTCTCATTTATGCGGCTTGTGATAATGGCTGGTCTCCTTTACCCCTTCATCGACAGGCTTGAGCTCTTCGGAGCTGGGCTGGCGACGCTTGCCGGTGCGGTTGTTGCAGACTCGGCGATCCTGTTCGCTTCGACGCGTTTGGTCGGCTTGCCGTTTGGTCGGCTGGTTAGTGCCGGTGGGTGGCCGATGATCAACGGAGGCGCCATGGCCGGGGTTGTTTTGTTAGGAGATTGGCTGCTCGGCGGGGATTACGGAGTGGTCGGCCTGTTCTCGCTTGTCGCACTGGGAGTGGCGGCCTATGCGCTTGCAGTCCTGACCTCGTGGCGTTGGCTCGGCTACCGCCAGCTATCAATACTCGCGAAGCGGTTCGGCAACGGGACCGAGCTGAACTCGTCTGACGTGTAGCTCCGGTTGGAAGAGCGCTGCGCGTCTTGTTAGCGCACCTCTGGGGGTCTTCGGGATTTCAATAGAAGGGCCATGAGCCCCGCTCTATGGACTCTGCGCCCAATGGCGGCGCGAATAGCCTCGTTGATCGTCAACGCCACCCAGAAGGATGCAGAGCGGAGTTGTCCATTTCTGCGGCGGAAGAGCCTCAGTTTGTTAATGACGAGCATCGACCACAGCCGAGGGTCCTCATGTGACGGCCCTCCCAAATGAATTGCCTCGGCTTCGGGAACAAGGGACAGTCGGAACCCGGCGTCACGAGACCTGAGCGCATAGTCCGCCTCCTCAGAGAAAAGGAAGAACGACTCATCCCAAGGACCGGTTGCTTCCCAACATTGCCGAGAGATCATCATGGCGGCACCGGTGGCCCAGTCCGCCTGGGTAGAGCGCTCGTATGCCTGCGGCTCCGCGATGGTCTCACCGAACCGCGATACCCACCCCGAGCGGTTCCCGCCGAAGACCGCTTCGAACAACGTCGACGCGACTCTTGGCTCACGTCTCAGGGAATGGGCCAGATCTCCGGTTGAGTCCACGAGCCGAGGAACAGTGATGCCTACGTCGACGCCATCGAGACCGTCAAGCAGCTGATCTACGCATGATGGAGCCATTTGGATATCTGCGTTCAGGGCGAGTATGGCATCACTCGGCCCTGCTGCCTCCACTGCGGCATTGATGCCGGCGGCGTAGCCAAGGTTCTGGGCCATCTGGACGAGCTCTGCTGAGGGCCACAGCAGGCGAACTAACTCGGCGGAGTCATCGGTGGAGGCGTTGTCCGCGACCACCACTTGGATCTTCGTTCGGGACTCCGACGCCGCAGGCAGCGCGGCGAACAGCCGGGGAAGGTGTTGCGAACTGTTGTAGCTCACAATGACGACTGTGACGCGCCTCCTGGCGGCCGCGCTCACTGACCGATTCCTGTGCTCATTATTCACCACCGTGCGAGGCCGGCGAGCCAGAGTACCCCCGTCCTTCTTGGGCCCATGAGGGGGTAGGGTCTTCTGTGGGCCGGCCGTCGATCCCGCTGTCAGAGTCACGGCGAACCGAGGGCCGAGAAGTCCGAACCAACTCGTGAAAATGGGGTTCATGTTTCTCAGATCAAGGAAGGCCATGGTGCTCGCATGCTTGTTCCTTGCGATGGCAGTGTTGTCGATGGGGCCGGCCCTCGCCCAGTCATCGTCACAAGCGACCTCCGCCGACGGACCCTGGACAGAGGCCGGATTATCTGATCCGTCCTTGCTTAGGTACAGCGAGGGCAGCCTGACCATCACCGAGCCGGGAACGGTCATAGAAAACGAAGAGATTTACGGGCGCCTAACGATTGAAGCTCCCGGGGTGATAATCCGCAATTCGTGGATCTACACGGAAGGTTTCTGGACCATCTGGGCACCTGCGGGATTCCTGACCATCGAGAACAGCGAGATCGGTCATCCTGACCATCTCAACGAGCGCGGGATCGGTGGTGACAACATCGTGATGCGATTCGTGGAGATCCACCACGTGGAGGATGGCGTCAAGATCGGTTCGAACAGCACCTACGAGGGGCTCTACATCCACGACCTCAAGGCACCTAGGCCGGATGCCCACACCGACGCCATCCAAGATGACGGTGGGGCCCACGACTCGGTTGTGCGTGGCTCCTACATAGAGTCCGAGATCCCTGGCGGTACGTCCGCCATTCTCATCAAGTCGGACTTCGGGTTGGGCCACGACATCACGATCGAGAACAACTACCTCAATGGCGGTGGATACACAATCCACGTGCGTGACGGTGGTGAGGGCGATCCGTACAACATCATCATCCGCAACAACCGCTTCGGTAGGGATTACTTCTATGGCCTCTTCGCCTCCGATAACAACGACAACGTGACATTGGAGGGCAACGTGTGGGACGACACCGGCGAGCTGTTGGACATCAACACCCAAGTGCCGGTCGCTTCGACGATGCCGCAGGGGACGACATCCCAGGGGGGTGGAGTGTCCGATTCGTCATCTCAGGCCGTGGGATCCCCTGATTCGGCCTCGGACGGTGGTGGTATCGGGGCCTGGATCATCGTCGGAACCCTGCTCTTCGCGCTGGGAGGCGTGAGCGCCTTAGCGGCGTCATCTTTCTGGCGTCGGTCAAGGACTCACTAGGGAGCCTGCTCCCTCAACGGGTGGTTTCGTCTCGCTCCCAGCGGTAGCGGTCTAGATCCCGGACGATTCGCCGAGCTCGTCGGCGGGTCGAGAGCTGCACCATCAGGTAGAACGGAAAGAGCGGCCAAAGCCGCAGCGGGACTCCGAGCACCTTGGATAGAAGGGACCTGGTTCCGGACCGCTTGCGTGCCCAGAGTTCGGGGTACTTCCGGGTCAACTCGAGGACGCCGATCCGACTTCGCGCCTTGATCTTGGTCAAGGCGTTCAGGTTTCGAGGCGTCTCGATCACCGTGTAGGCATCTTGTACCTCGATTATCTCGTCCGGCGCGAATTGCGCTCTCGTGAAACCGTCGTCGGAGATCACCTGCGGAAACTCTGCAAAGCGCGATCGGCCGGCCTCGGACAAGGCATACAGGCCGCAGCCAACGTCGCCGGGATCCTGCCCGTGGAGCGCCTGCCAAACCGCATAGTACGCCTTGACCCAAACGGTGCTGTTCGAGGTGATCATCCGCGCCTTGGGCTCCGCCGCAAGCGCCCCTGGCGCCGACAGGGCCGCTATTACTCGCTGCATATGCGTTCCAGAGATTCGTATGTCGGCGTCCAGGTACACGCGCGGAAACGACCGTGCGACGCCATCGCCGGCATTGAGTGCGGCGATCTTCGAGGCGGGCTCCACCCGGAGCACCTCGACAGGTAATCCGAAACGCTGCGCCACCTCCGCCGTCCGATCGGTGCACCCGTTACAAACCACGACCACTTGGACGTCTTCGGAGAGGTCGTCCAGCAGGTACTGCAGGGTTGAACCGAGGACGCTCTCCTCGTTGTGTGCAGGGATGATGATGGTGGCGACCATCGGGAACACAACCTAAAGGGACCGGTGGCGAGTGCGGACGGTGGTAGTCAGCGAGTGTTGCCCGCCTGGCGCAGACATCATCGGAGGCGGGCTCGTTCTGACCAAACGCCGGGGCTGGTACCTCATGCGATCAATCGGCGCAGCCTTCTGCGCACTTGCCTGGCTCGCATCAGTGTGTAGAACCGCGCGATCGACGTCCAACCGCGTACGCGTTGTCTCGGTCCTAGCGCGGGGTGTGATGCCACAATGCGGGCTAAGACATAACAGAGGATGATCCGCTGTGAGCGAGCCGCCAGCCATCCCACGGGGCCAGTGGTGGCGCCGCCCGTGTATTGGGAGTAGGCGCGCCAGCCGCGTGGCAAGGGCTCGAAGGTGCGGCCGGCGAGGCGCTGCGGAACGTGGACCCACCTGCCGGCCAATGCAAGCTCGCAGGCTACGGCTGCGTCAGCGAAGCGGATCGAGCGCATGAGTCCTGTTTCCATCAGTGTCTTCCGGCGCACCGTGCTGTAAACAGGATCGATCCACAGGGGGTTCGCACCCAACAGGCGAAGTACCTGATCAAATCGCTTGGCGGGGTCGGCAGCAGTCACGCGCTCACCTTCGTACTCCTCGTAGTGAACCGTGCCGCCAGGTTCGACGTGCTCTTGGTATGTGGTTGCCAGCACTGCGTCCGGGCGCTCGCCGAAGGCTCTTAAGCACGCTTCGACATACTCCCGCTCGACCCAGTCGTCATCTCCCAGCCACCTAAAGAATTCGCCGCGAGCGAGTTTGGCGACTTCGGTGAAGTTGCCGTTCTGGCCAAGGTTGGTTTCGTTCCGTACATACCTCAAGCGGCGGTCCCGCAGGGCTATCTCGGTGCAGATTTCTTCTGTGGCATCTGTCGACAGGTTGTCGGCTACGACCACTTCGATATCACCGAACGTTTGAGCTAGCGCAGACTCGACGGTTCTGCGGATGGTGGGCTCCCCGTTATAGACGGGGATACCGAAACTGAACTTGGGATCGGCCATCCACTCAGCCTACGAGTGACGCCCGTCGCGGCCCGAAGCAGGATGTGGGAGGGTGTCCGCAGTTCGGCGGGGAAAGCTATTCCGCCAGCCGAGCAACAAATCGGAAGCCCCCCGTGTATCCCTCGGGCGGACTTTCGCCCAGCGGCGTGTCCTCGCCCGCCGCCCGCCGCCGGTTCCACCATCGATGCAGTGAGTCGATAGCTGCTGCCACCCCGCGCGCCAAACCAAATCGGCTTGGGAGGTAACCCATTTGGAGTATTGCCTTTATGCCGGACCACTCGGTGTTCGCCTCAACCTGCACCACCTCGAGGCCGGCCGAATCAAGCCAGTCCCACAGCCCATTGAAAGTCACATGGTGCCGGGAATTCATCGCGCACGCCTCGAGGAACTGCGTTGTCCCGATGAACGAGCACCCTGGTTTCAGGACTCTGGCAATTTCCTGGCACGTGAGGAAAGGGTTGGTGGTGTGAGCTACCACGCCGAGCGCAAAGACGAGGTCGATGCTTGAATCCTTGAACGGCAGTGCCTCGCCGAGCCCCAAGACCGTGGGCGCTGAGCCCTCAACGTCCAAACCGACGTACTCCAAGCCAGTTAGTTCAAGGATCGGTCTAATGCGTCCGTCTCCTGACCCCAGGTCGAGAGCTAGACCGTTCTCGTCGCCCGCCGGGAACCAGCTAGCCAGTTCCCTGGTCAATCCATTTCCAGATAGCAGATTGCCAGGCAACTTCTCGGGGTGGATGTCAACGACCGCGGAGCGATGGAACGGGATGGGCTGCGGTCGGACCGGCGGCCTGGGACCGGTGCGACCGTAGGGACGTACCACCGCCTCCAGCATGACGTGCTTGTCCGAGACGGGACGCAGATCCGGTTGTCTGTCCGAGGCTGGGTAGTGCGTCCCACATGAATCACAGGTCACGCCTCGATCACTCGCCGTCAGATCGCCGTGACAGGCCGGACAAGCGAGAGCCCTCCATATCCGATCCGAAAGCTCGAACGATGGTTCTTGTTTGGCTTGAGACACACCGATTCCGTTGGGAGTGAGACAGGAGGGCGAGTCTAGGTCAACTACGCGCAGTGTCGGCGCTCGCCGATTCACGCGCTTGGACACTTGTGTCGTGGCCAACTCAAGGGAGTACAATCCGTGGTTATCGGGCTGGGAGTCAGTGGTATGCGGGTTCTTGTTACTGGGCACGTCGGTTACATCGGCAGTGTTTTGACGCCGTTCTTGCAGCGTGCCGGGTACGAGGTCGTCGGTTTGGACGCTGGCTACTACCAGCGGTGTGGTTTCGGGGGCTCACTGCCTGAACTGACCAACCGCCAGGACATGCGAGACGTGACGAGAGCTCAGCTGGAGGGCCTCGATGCAGTCATTCACCTGGCGGCGCTGTCCAACGACCCGTTGAGCGACCTGGACCCCTCGCTCACCTACGAGATCAACCACTCTGCCAGCGTTCACATCGCCGAGTTGGCCAAGGCTGCCGGGGTGGAGCGATTCGTTTTCGCCTCCAGTTGTTCACTGTACGGAGCTTCGGGGGAGGGGCTCATCGATGAGTCGTTCCCGTTCTCGCCGGTAACTCCGTACGGAGAATCGAAGGTGATGGTGGAGAACGATCTGTTGGCGTTGGCTGATGACGGCTTCTCTCCAACCCTGCTGCGGAACGCCACGGTGTACGGCGTGTCGCCTGCGTTGCGACTCGACGTTGTTGTGAACAACCTCACCGCGTGGGCAGTAGCCACCAACCGGGTGGTACTCAAGTCAGACGGCACACCGTGGAGACCTCAGCTGCACGTCGAAGACGCCTGTCGCGCCATCCAGGCCGTTCTCGAGGCTCCACGCGATGCCATTCACGCCGAGCCATTCAACGTCGGCATCACAGAAGACAACTTCCGAGTGCGGGACCTGGCCGAGATGGTGGTGGGCGCCTTGCCAGGCTCTGAGATATCGATCAGCGATGGGGCAGGGCCCGATGTGCGGAGTTACCGAGTGGACTTCGCCAAGCTCCCCTCTCTCGTCCCCGCGTTCAAACCTGAGTGGAACGTGCAGAAAGGGATCGACCAGTTGGCCAATGCGTTCAGCAGCGAAGGATTGACTGAGGCCGCATTCACCCAATTCACACGATTGGACGAGATCGACAGGTTGCGGGTCGAAGGTCGTCTCTCTGACAGGTTGCGCTGGTTGTGAGTCCGGCCTGCCGCTTTTGCGACGCACCTCTGGAGACCACGATGGTCGATCTCGGGATGTCACCTCTGTGTGAGGATTTCTTGTTGAGCGATCGGCTCAACCAGCTTGAGCCGTTCTTTCCGCTCCACGTCTATGTCTGCTCAGACTGTTTTCTCGTGCAGTTGGAGGAGTACGTAAGTCCGAAAGAGATATTCGACGAGATCGCCTATTTCTCGTCATACTCAACGGCATGGCTGGAGCACGCCCGCGACTATGTGGAGTCGATGATCTCCCGCTTCCAACTTGACTCGGGCTCGCGGGTTCTGGAGGTGGCCAGCAACGACGGGTACCTGCTTCAGTATTTCGTGGAGCGGGCGATTCCAGCGCTCGGCATCGAGCCAGCGTCGAATGTTGCCGAAGCAGCTCGAGAAAAGGGCGTGGAGACCAGGGTCGAATTCTTCGACGTCGCGCTGGCCGAAGAGTTGAGCAGCGAAGGCCTAAAAGCCGACCTGATAGTTGGCAACAACGTGTTGGCTCAGGTGGCCGACCTCAATGGTTTCGTGGCTGGCTTCCCCCTCGTCCTCGCAGAGGGAGGCGTTGTGACACTCGAGTTCCCTCATGTCATGCAGCTCATGGCGCATAACCAATACGACACCATCTATCACGAGCACTTCTCATACTTCTCGCTTGGCACCTGCCAGAGAATCTTCGAGCGACACGGACTACAGGTGTTCGATGTGGACGAGCTATGGACCCATGGTGGTTCGCTGCGTCTCTATCTGAAGCATGCCAACGATGACTCCAAGCCGATCCAGGACAGCGTCGCAGAGCTTGTTGAGCGCGAGTCGAAGTTCGGTTTGTTCGACCTCGACACCTATCCCAAATTCGGACAGCAGGTTGAGAACACCAAGCGCCAGCTGCTGGATTTTCTTATTGGTGCCAAACGAGCCGGCAAGTCGGTGGCTGGCTACGGCGCTCCCGGCAAGGGGAACACGCTTCTCAACTACTGCGGCATCCGAACCGACTTCATCGATTATCTGTGCGATCGGAACGTCTACAAGCATGGGCGATACACCCCCGGCACCCACATTCCGATCTTTTCGCCGGAGCATATCGCCGAGACCAAACCGGATTACGTTCTCATCCTCCCTTGGAACCTCAAGGACGAGATCATGGCTCAGCTCTCGTACATAGGCGATTGGGGAGCAGAGTTCGTGGTTCCCATCCCTGAAGTCGCCACCTTCAAACCGTCATGAAGGTTGTTCTCTTCTGCGGCGGCCAGGGGATGAGGCTGAGGGACCACTCGGACCAGCTACCCAAGCCCATGGTGACCATTGGGTACCGGCCGGTCCTCTGGCACCTCATGAAGTACTACGCACACTTCGGCATAACGGACTTCGTGTTGTGCCTCGGTTACCAGGCGGACGCGATCAAGCAGTACTTCCTCGAATACGAGGAGGCCATCTCCAACGACTTCATCCTGGCCAAAGGAGGTACCGAAAGGACCCTGTTGACGAGAGACATTGATGACTGGACGATCACCTTCGTCGACACAGGCCTCAACTCGAACATCGGGGAGCGTCTAGTTCGGGTTCGCGAGCATGTAGAGGGCGATGAGATCTTTCTGGCCAACTACGCCGATGGTGTCACCAATTTGGATCTACATGCCTACTTGGAGACTTTCGAGAGTCGAGCTCAGACTGCCGGGTTCTTGGCTGTGCGGCCGCCGCAGTCCTATCACGTCGTGACAGCCGACGACTCCGACGTGGCGACCTCTATCGGCCCGATAGCGGATGCTGCGCTATGGCTCAATGCTGGGTTCTTTGCGTTCCGTCCATCCATCTTCGATTACATCGAGCCAGGGGAGGATCTCGTTTTCGAGCCATTCCAGCGCATGATCGCGAAACGCCAGGTTTACGCACATCGTTTCGAGGGCTTCTGGTCCCCCATGGACACCTTCAAGGACAAGCGCTACCTCGACGATCTCTATGAAAACGGCGAGGCACCGTGGGTGCTGTGGGAGGATCGCAATGCTCGGCCTTGAGTTCGATCGCGAGCCGCGCACGGTGCTGTGCCTCGGGGCCCATCCCGACGACATTGAGATCGGCGCTGGGGGGACTCTGCTCAAGTTGGCAGATAGGGCCCCACAGGCAAAGTTCCATTGGGTGGTGTTCACTTCTACTCCGGAGCGCACGGCCGAGGCGACCCAGAGTGCAAAAGACCTCCTGGGCGATCGGGTCGAGCTCATCGTTGGCCAATTCGAAGACGGGCTACTCCCCTACCGGACGCCGGCTAAGGCGAAGGAGTTCCTGCGAGCGGCGGTTGCCGACAAGGAGATCGACCTGGCTTTCACTCATCACCGTGAGGATCGGCACCAGGATCACCGTTTTGTCGCTGACATCACCGGCCAGGTCCTGCGTGACCACATGACGCTCCAATACGAGATCCTCAAAAGGGACGGAGACGTCATGCAGCCAAATGTGTTCGTGAGACTCTCTGAGAAGATCGCCTCGACCAAGCTCGATCACCTTCTCGACCACTTCCCCAGTCAGAATGACAAGGCATGGTTCGATAGGGAAACGCTGGCCGCCTTGATGAGGATCCGCGCCGTTGAATGTGGTGCCCCTAGTGGATTCGCTGAGGCTTTCAGCTCCCGCACGACGGTGCTGATGTGAGTCAACCGGGATGTCGTCTGTGCGGCGCTGGAACCCGGAGCTTCTATCAAGTCGAGTCGGTCCCTACCAGCTCTTGCATCCTTCATCTGACTCGAGAGGCGGCGCTCGCTCAACCAGTCGGGACTCTGGACCTCGCTGTGTGCCCTGCTTGTGGCTTTATCCAGAACCAAGCCTTTGCTTCCGGCGACGTCGACTACACCCTTCCTTACGAAGACAGCCAGGCAACGTCGCCGACGTTTGTGGCCTTCGCTGAGCGCACCGCGCGTCAACTGGTGCAGAAGCATGGGTTGAAGGGCAAGCAAGTGCTCGAGGTCGGATGCGGTAAGGCAGAGTGGCTGGCCATCGCGTGCCGGGTGGGCGCGATGACCGGACTGGGGGTGGACCCTGCATACGAGCCGGGAAGAGCCGAGGCAGGGGACTTCACTGTGCTTTCGGAATTCTTGGGTCCTGAGTCGGATTTCACCGGCGATCTGATCGCGTGTCGTCACACTCTGGAACACGTCCCCAACGCGTCGGAGTTTGCCGGCTGGCTGCGTTCCTCAGCCATCCGAACCCCGGGAGCGGTGGCGTTCATCGAAGTGCCCGACACGGCTCGGATCCTTACCGAGGGGGCGTTCTGGGATGTTTACTACGAACATTGCTCTTACTTCACGGCCACCTCGCTGCGGAATCTGGCGCGAGTTGTTGGCTTCGAGGTCCTTGATCTCTACCTCGATTTCGCGGACCAGTACCTTCTCTTGGAGGCCACGCCCGGCGAGGCCGGAGCACCCAACGCAGACGCTGCTCACGTTGTGGAGCTTGCCTCGAGCTTCAACCAGCGTGTCGACCTGGCGATCTCGACATGGCGAGACAGGATCAGTGCCACCACTCAACTGGGGCGGCCTGCCGTGCTGTGGGGCGCAAGTTCCAAGGCCGTGGGCTTCATCAGCTCGGTTGCGGTAGACATCGCGGCCGCCGTCGACATCAATAAGGCCAAGCATGGTTCCTACCTTTCCGGCTCGGGCACTCCGGTCATATCCCCTGCCCAGCTGCCAGAGTTGTCACCCGGCCTGGTGGTAGTGATGAATCCGGTCTACGTTCCCGAGATCGCCGACCAGTTGTCCGTAATGGGTGTCGATGCCAGCGTGGTTGCCGTCGGTGCCGACCTGGCAGGAAGCTGACGGCGAAAGCTCCTGATCCCAGATTCGTCGAACGGACCGACTATCCCAATCCGAAACGACCCGCAATCGGCATCCAGGACGACTGCCCAAACGAGAACTGGCCGTCGGCCGAACCCTGACTGTTGGAGTGGCGGAAATAGAACGTCGCGGTCGACGGGCGAAACAGCGCTGGAGTCGAGGGCCCCGCGTTAATCCAGTCGCCGGCGACCAGCCTGTCGCCCGGATCTCCGAACACGAACTGGCCATGGGCAGACCCTGCGGAGTGGGAGTTCCGGTAGTAGACCAGGCCAGTCGATTGGCGGTGGAGTCCTGCGGTATCCATGCCATCGCTGTCGAAGTCCGCAATGAACGGCTGGTCGCCAAGATTGCCGAAGTCGTATGTGGTATCGGCGGGGCCGACGCCCTGACCGTTCTGCCCCAGCTGGTTCATGATGTAGAAACGGGCCTGTGATGGACGGTAGATGGACACCGTGTCGCACCCGTCACCGTTGAAATCCCCGCCGAGGGGTACGTCACCCGGGTTACCGAAGTAGAAACTGATATTGGCTGGCCCGCTGTCGTTTGAATTACGTAGGTATACGAATCCGTCTGACTGGCGGAAGAGTCCGGGCGTGTCGACGCCATCACAGTTCCAATCTCCCACGAACGCGATATCACCCGGGTTGCCGAAATCGAACGATGCGATGGAAGTGTCGCTACGGCTCAGGTGCCACCTGCCGGTGGCGGGGTCGTGAAGCCCGACCGTTTCGACATCCTGTCCGTCGAGAGGCGCGCCGGTGTCGTCCCACACGTTGCCCTCGAGAGTGGTGCCGTTGCCGTCGATGCTGAACAATCCGTAGACGTAGTCACGACCGAAGCGATTGTTGCGCACGGTGATGTTGTATGGGTCGCCGTGGCCGCCGTCTCGTGAGTAGAAGGTGTAAGTGCCGCCGTTCATGTAGTTGCCTTCGAACAGCAGGTCGTGGCCTAGGCCGAAGTCGGACTTGATGATGACAGCAGAAGTGCCGCCTGGGATCAGCGTCTCGATATAGGAGTTGCGAACTGTCGAGTTGTGGGCTCCACCATCGTCCTGGATGCCGTCCTGGTGGCCGGGGCCTCCGGCGGCGAGGTTGTGGAGGATGTTGTTCTCGTACAGTGAGTTCGATCCGATCTTGATGGCATCCTCGAGGTATTCGAACTCGACGCGGCGCACGGTCATGTTGTCACCACCGATGCCCCGCTCGTTTCTGTGGTCGGGATGGCCGATCAAGCTGTCCTCGATGGTCACATAACCGGCGGGGGCCCAGATGGTCCAGAAGCCCTCGTTGTAGATCCACGAGTTTCGGATTACGACACCGGGAGCTTCGATGAACAGGGTGCCGTAGATCTCCTCGTTCTCGATCACCGTTCCGGGTGTGGTGATCGTGCGGGTCCCTTGGCTGTAGGTGAGAATGGATGGATCCGAGAGGCCGGCTCCGGCCCACGGGCCGTTCTCGGGTGTCGATACAGCTTGGGCCGTGCTGGTGGAGGTCGGAGCCAAGATGGCGGCACCCGCCAGGAGCGCGACGATTAGCGATCGGCTCAAATTGGTCGCGTAATGCACTGTGAGTTTCATGAAAAGTGCCGTGGACTATCGGCAGCCGATGTGTGCCACGGACTCCCTGGCCGGTCCTTGGCTGTTATCGCGGATGTTTTGATTCAATTCGCGGGGACTCGCGAAGGTGCAAGGAGCGAGTCGCGTCGCCACCATAGCTACACGGTGGAAATATGCCGATTACGGTCCCCGACGCCGAACGTGGAGCGGATTCCGGAGTGATCGGTTGGCTCTCGCCAAACAGCGACAGTGATCGCGATTCGTGCGACCAAACTTCGGACCTACCAGCCTGCCCCCGATTACCGCCGAATGAAGGACGAGGAGCCCCCTGGCCCCGGGCTCCTCGTTCTTTGCCTATTTCGTTTGGACCAGCGCCAACCACGGAGCGGGCGCACCCTGCTTCTCCCAGATCTCGCCAAGAGATCTCAGCTTCTGCGCCCCATTTGGATCTGACAGCAGATGTCTTCCCACTTCGAGCACGGTCTCCGGCTCTGCCGCGAACCCGGCACTCACCAGAGCGCTCCTCGCCGCTTCGAGATAATCCACCGTCGCCGGCGTCTGGTCGTACCACTTCACCCAATCCACAGCTTCCACAACAGGCTCCTTCTTCCTTCTTGCACCTTTGCCTCACCCTGTATGACTCCTGGGCCCGCGATTTCTTACAGCTCTAGAAACCGATTTCGCGGTTTCGAGTACGCTTAGTGCCCATTAGGGAGGACTCACGTCGGATTCGGACCTTGTAGAGGCGGCACGTAGAGGAGACAGAGAGGCGTTCGCCGAGCTGTACGCACTCCACTTCGACGCGGTCTACGACTTTCTGGCGCGCCTGTTGCGAAACAGTCACGACGCAGCCGACGTGACCCAGGACACATTCGTGAGGGCCATGGAGCGTCTCGATCAGCTCCAGAACCCGAGTCGCTTCAGGAGCTGGCTGTTCTCCATCGCCTACCGGTTGGGTCTCGACAGAATCGAGGCGAGGGCCAAGACGCCGACCGAGACCCCCGAGGCGCCCATCTTCGACCAAGTCGACCCTGCTCACTTCGACGATCCCGCTCAAGCGGCGCTAGCGCAAGAGACGTCGACCACAGTGTGGGAGATCGCATCTGGCTTGGACACGCGTTCCTACGCCGTGATGGACCTCCATGTTCGTCAGGGGCTGGAAAGCAGCGAGATCGCCGATGTCCTCGGAGTCACAAAAGCCAACGCATACACGATGGTGAGTCGCATGAAGCAATCCTTCAGCGACTCGGTGGGCACCTACATGCTGGTGCGCCGCGGTGCGAGCGATTGCATAGAGCTGGCCACGTTGTTGAGCGGATTCGAGGTCCCACCGGTGACCCGTGAGTTGCGTTCTCTCGTCAACCAGCACGTGGAGGGCTGCGAGACCTGCCAGGGAACCCGCCGCCGGCTGTTGGTTCCCACGACGCTCTTCGCTGCGTTGTCCGTTGTCCCGGCCTCGCCCGGGTTGTATGAGAGCGCCTGGGAGGAGTTGTTGACTCACCAGATTGCCGCTTCGTCTGGAGGGTCTGCACGCGGAAAGTTCCGCTCATTAGTGGGCACCACGACCGGCTTGATCCTGATCTGGGGAACGTTGGGAGTACTCAGCCTCGTCGCTCTGGCGGTGCTCCTCGCTCAAGGTGGCGGAGACTCGACCGAGCCGACCGTCCTCGGCGCTGTTCTGCAAGGGACAAGCACCACGACCGCCGAGTCGACTACGACCATGCCGCCGACCTCGACCACCCCGGCGATTGTGGTTCTCCGAGATCCGGTCGATGTCGTCTCAACTAGCCATCAGATCGGCAACACCTCCGACGACACCACAATCGACATCGCCTGGACGCCGGTACCAGGTGCGTTGGCGTATTCGGTTGGCTGGTCCGAGGGCGGTCCCACTCTGCCTGACACCGTCGGCAATCTTCCTGGCACAGCAGGAGGCACCCACAGTTCCGAGCTGACTCCGGGCAACTGGTACTTCAACCTGCGCACACAGGGGGCCAATGGCGACTGGACCGCCACGGTTCAGTCGGGCCCGTTCGTGATCGCACCTGTGCCACCCACCACGACCGCACCGTCAACCACGACCACCACAACCTCGACCACGAACACCTCGACCACGAACACGTCGACCACGAACACGTCGACCACGAACACGTCGACCACGAACACGTCGACCACGAACACGTCGACCACGACCACGTCCACGACAACTACCACAACCTTGCCGGCAACCACGACCACTACCACAACGACGACGACAACCACAACGCCACCGACGACGTCTCGCCCCACCGCGGTCGATGATCCTGGGCCGGCCGGGTTCTCCACGCTCGTGGACACCCCTTTCACCACGGCGAACGTGCTTGCTAACGATTTCGACTCCGACGGGTTCCTGGTGGCCGACACCATCGAGTCTGACGACACCGGAGCCCAAGGGACAGTTGTCAACAACCTCGACGGCACGTTCGAGTTCATTCCGACGAAGGGATTTATCGGCTCTACAACCTTCGAATACAGGGTGCGAGACGACGATGGCGATTGGTCGAACAGAGCGACGGTCACCATCACGGTCATGCTCACCAACTTGCCACCGGTCATCGAGGACGTGTCGGTGGCTCCCGAGCCTGGGTCCCCCGAGGAGCCGTCCCAGATCTGGAAGCTGGGTCCTGAAGGCAAGGTGTGCTCCAAGGGGAAGGAGAAAGCCGTTTTCACGGCGACCGTCACAGACCGAGAAGGGGACCCCTTGGAGGTTTTGCTGGCCTGGACGATTTCCGAAGGGGCCCAGCGTCTGGAGAAGATGACCTTCGACGGGAAGGTTTGGACCTTCGAGCTGGTGCCGGAACTCGACTTGAAGCCAGGCACGATTTTCAAGGTGACCATCCAGGCCACCGACAACATGAAGGGTCCAGATCCTCGACCAGTTGTGTCTGCGGAGCTTCTGGTCGAGCTCAACGATTGCCCTGATTCTCCCTAACCCTCCTTGAACAGCGGCGCCGAATGAATAGTCTGCACCGGACTCAACGGCCTTAAGAAGGGGAATCATGAAGACGCTCGTCAACGGTTTGTCGCGCCTAACGGTCAAGTGGCCGTGGCCCACTCTCATCGCGATCCTTGTCGTATCGTTCGTGCTGGCCGGCT
>Ga0224512_10001197_pt1 | contig 25603 bp, 22 predicted proteins | sample SF_May12_sed_USG_4_FD_169103 | JGI IMG/M metagenome (GOLD analysis project Ga0224512, IMG submission 169103) | Sediment microbial communities from San Francisco Bay, California, United States - SF_May12_sed_USGS_13 | ecosystem: Environmental > Aquatic > Marine > Sediment | place: USA... | reverse complement strand
CTCTTCTGCGGTCCCCCCGTAATCGATCAGCACCAGGGCGCCAGCCGACAGGACACTCAACGCTGTTTCTACCCACCTGGTTGCCGCCAGTTGCACCTCGACCATGCCGCCCTCTGGCACCCTGCCGGCGAAGCGTTGGCACCATTCGGCTGTCTCTGACCGAGCCGGGCGGGCCACCAGCGCAAGCGAGTCGCCGTCGACTCCCACCCATCGTTCCTCCCAGCTATCACCCGCTCGGACCGCCAGGGCCATGGGCAGGTTGTCGACCAGCTCGTTGGCGATGATCACCCCGGGCATTGGTCCCGGCAACTCCCCCAGCGACGACACCACCCTCTGCGGTGGGAGCAGCTCTTTCAAGGCTGCCCTGGCCGCGGGCGATGCCTCCACCGCCCAGGCATCGGGGCGGGGCTCGATTGCCTCAAGCAGCGGGCCCAACAATGAGCCCGATCCTGCACCGACCTCCACGACGGCGAAGGATTCGCCTACGCGGTCTCGCTCCGCCTCCACGAACCGCGCCAACGTCTCGCCGAACAAGGGGCTCACCTCGGGGCTGGTGAGGAAGTCGCCGCCCTTTACCGACCGCAGCTCGTCGCTGGAGAAGAAGCCGTGCTCAGGGTCATAGAGAGCGGCCTCCATGAACTCCTCGAATGGCATAGCCGAGCCGGCGAAGATCTTCTCGATGAGGCGTTGCTTCAGCATGCGACGCGAAGCTAGCTGCTGGTCCACCCCCATCCCCCCTCGCTGCGCTCGGGGTACTTCCCCCTGAGGGGGAAGGGAGGGCGTGATTCCCCCTCCCTCAGGGAGGGGGCTAGGGGGAGGGTGGGGGGCGTATGTGGTCATCCCCACCCCCATCCCCCCTCGCTGCGCTCGGGGTACTTCCCCCTGAGGGGGAAGGGAAGAGGCGGCCTAGTCGAACACCCCTGACACCGGGGTCCAGCCCCCCTCGCCGAACAGGAAGTCGAAGTCGGAAGGCCCGACGTCGTTGGATCCCCGCAGGAAGAAGCGGGCTAGTTCCGGCCGAAATACTCCTGGGGTGGCGGTGCCGTCCCCGTTCCAGTCACCGGTGACGAACTCGTCCCCGGGATCGCCGAAGGTGAAGACCACTTGGGCGTTGCCGGCGGTGAGCTGATCGCGCAGCAAGATCTCGCCGGTTGCGAGGCGTCGCAGGCCCACCGTGTCGATGCCGTCGCCATCGAAGTCGCCGGCGAAGGGCAGGTCGTCCTCCTCGCCATATGGGAAAGAGAACTCGGCAGCCCCCAAGCCTCCCGCTTCGCTGCCCAGGCGGTTGACGACGTAGACACGAGCTTCATCGGGGCGGAAGATGGAGACGGTGTCGCACCCGTCCCCGTTGAAGTCACCCACCAGGGGCAGGTCGCCGGGGTTACCAAAGAAGAATCGCACGTCGGCGAATCCCTGATCGTTGGTGTTCCTCAGGTAGACGAAACCGTCGGAGCGGCGGTACAGGCCAGGAGTGTCAACGCCGTCGCAGTCCCAGTCACCAAGGAAAGGCACGTCGCCCGGGTCGCCGAAGTAGAAGGCGTTGACTCCCACTCCATCACGCAGGAACCAGCGGCCGGTCGCCTCATCGACCAGACCAACTCCGTCGACCCGAGCGCCAAGGCGGAACGGGACGGTGTCGGCGTACTTGTACAGGAACACCCCGCCCGGCAGCAGTGTCACCTCGGCGGACGAGATCTCCCTCGGCGGCGGGGGCGGCTCTTCCGGAGGGGGCGGCTCTTCCGGAGGTGGTTCGCCTTCGGGTGGCTCCTCGGGTGGCGGGGGAGGAACGACATCGAGGTTGAGCGGCAGCACCTTCACCTTGCCGTCGGCCGGGTCCAGGTACTCGAGCCGGGAACGATCTACGTAATAGGGCGCTCCGGTGAAGTCGAACCTGAGCCGGATGGTGCCGGGTTCGTCAGCTTCGGGCAGGGGAGATCCGTCGATACCCATCGAGTGTGTGTGGCGGGCGTTCTGCACCATCAGGTAGAGCTGCCCGGCGGGATCGCGGAAGTAGCCGATGATGATGTCCATCGGACCCTCGCCGGCGGCTGGCCCGATCGCCCTCAGGTAGGGGTCTCCCCCTGCCCCGGGAGACCACCATCGCGTGTTGAACGGCTGGATGGTGTCGGGATGGGTTGCTCCGATATAACGAACATCGGTCGAGGTGAGTTGGATCACCGCTTGGCCAAGGTTGGTCAGCTCTCGGTTGACCGATGCCACCGTGGCCCAGTTGGCGGTGCGGGATGCGTCGAACTCCCCCACCCCATCGTGCAGGATCGATCCGCCGAACCCGGTGGCAGTGGGATGCCCCTCATCGTTGGCCTGGTAGAAGAACCAGATGTGTCCCGTGTAGCCATACGCCAGGCCGACCATGGCCTGCCAACGCAGGTCTGAAGCCGTCTGGGTTGGGAGGAAGCCGCTCTCTTCACCAACGTAGGCGTTGAGGTACTGCCAATATGGCACGCCCTTGGCAAGGGCCGTGTTCCTGAAGAATTCGAGCACTGTGTAATGCTCCCGGCCATAGAAGTAATCGGTGGATACCTGGATGTCGGCCTCATCTACACCATCTACCCACCGGGCGAGGAGCTCCTCTCGCTCCTGGGCATAGAAGGTGAAGTTGGTCAACAGCAGCGCTTCTGGGTCTGCCACCCTGATGGCATCCATCGCAGCGGAGATGTCATCCAGCTCGGCGACCGTCCCCGGCTCGTCGCCTACCTGATATCCCACCCGCCCTGGGGTGCCTGGCGCCAGGCCACCCAGCAGCAGGCCACTGGACTCGAACTCATCTAGGAACGGATCCCAAACGAGGGACGTACCGTCGTTGTCGAGCCAGGTGACGAAGTCGACCGGATTGCCACCGGCCTGCCAGCCGTCGACCTCGTGGGCACCGTCTTTCCACAACCAGATCGTGTTGGCTCCGAAGTCACCGAAGTAGCCGTTGCGGATCGCCGCGGGCGGATCGCCCATGGAGACGACCAGCGACGCAACCATCATGGGGTGACTCCGCACCCACTCGGGACCGCGCTCCAGGTCGCCTGGAACCACCAGTCCCCGGCCCAGCGGCCACGAACCCTGTGACGGATCGTCTGCCGACGCCGGAGCGGCTAACGCGGCCACGACCATGAGCGCAGCGACGGCCCTCAAGCCCACCATGGGCCGAGCCTACGCGGTAGCTGAAAGGCGAGGCCGGCGGCCGAGCCACGACTTGGGGCTACGGAGGCGGCAGCACGCTCGGCGGGCGGCCCCCCGCAATAGCCGGGATGGTCCAGCCGCTCCGCCGAGCAAAACCACGGAGGGGTCGGGCCAGGCGAGGGCTTCGCCCGAGCCACGACTCAGGTCGAACCATCGCGGCAGCACGCTCGGCGGGCGGCCCCCCGCAATAGCCGAGACGGACCTGCCGCTCCGCCGAGCAAAGTTATCGACCCCTAACCCCCCAGTGCCAGCGCTCGGGTGGCGTCCCCGAAGAAGGCGAGGACCTGGGGGAAGAAGCCAACCGCCACCACCCCAACGGCGGCGATGCCAAGCGCCAGTGATAGTGACGGCGCCAGCTGCGTCTCGCGAGCGTCGGCGCTGGCGATGGACTCTGGGACGGGATCCATCCAGGCAGACTTCACGATCTTGGCGTAGTAATAGAGCGCGACCACGGCGTTGACGGCCGCGATGGCGGCCAGCACCACAGCCCAGGTATTGGCCCCTCCTCCAAGCACCGCACGGAACATCACGAACTTGGCGAACCATCCTGCGAGCGGCGGGAGTCCTGCCAATGAAAAGAAGAAGATGGTGGCCAGCGTCGCCAGGCCGGGTGCGTAAGTGAACAAACCGGCCCATCCGGCTATGTCGCCCCTGTTGATCTTGCGAGAAACGGCGATGACCACGGCGAAGGCGCCCAGGTTCATGAATGCGTAGATGAGGAGATAGGTCACGGTGGCAGAGAAGGCGTCACCCAGTGCCACCTGGTCGAATGAGGCAGCCATGGCGAACGGCACCAGGATGAATCCGCCGTGGGCTATTGAGCTGTAGCCGAGTAGGCGCACGATGTTGGTTTGACGCAGCGCCACCAGGTTGCCGATGGTCATCGACGCGGCAGCCAGAATCCAGATAGCGGGGCCCCAGATCTCCTTCAGCTCGGCGAATGCGATGAAACACAGCGAGAGCAACCCGACGAACCCCGCAGCCTTCGATCCGACCGATAGAAAGGCGGCCACGGGAGTTGGTGAGCCCTCATAGGTGTCTGGCACCCAGAAGTGGAAGGGCACCGCCGACACCTTGAAGCCGAAGCCGGCGATCACCAGCAGAACGCCGAGGATCATCGCCGGTTCGTCGACCAGGCCAGCGGAGGCCGCCGCGATCCCGGCGAAGTCGATGCTGCCGGTGACGCCGTACACGATCGACATGCCGAACAGCATCACGGCCGACGACAACACACCGATTATGAAGAACTTGAGCGCCGCCTCGTTGGAGCGGGCGTCGCCCTTGCGCCACCCTGCCAGCAGGAAGCCCGGGATCGACACCAACTCGACGCCGATGAAGATGGAGATGAGGTCTCGACTCGAAGCCATCACCACTGCGCCTATTACCGACGCCAGCAACAAGAAGTAGAACTCGCCCTGGTAATACCGATCCAATTCGAGGTAACCCACCGACATCAGCAGCGCGATGAACCCCGTCACGATGAACAAACCCTTGAGCACCAGCGCGTAGTCGTCCACCACATACGACCCGGAGAACAAGCTGCGCTCCCCCTCCTCCAACAGCGCCAAGCTCAACAACGGCACCGCAGCTGCCACCAACCCCGTCAGCGCCAGAACCGCGGTCCAGTACTTCTCGACCGGCAGCAGATCCAACAGCAGAACACCCACCAGGGTGCCTGCCAGGATCAGCTCGGGAGCGAGGGCGTGATAATCGATCATCCGCCGAAGGCCGACCTCACCAGTTGTTCCACCGCGCCATCGGTAGCGGCGAAGACGATCTTGGGGAAGACGCCGATCGCCAGGATGGCTAGGACCAGTGGCGCCCACGCAGCCATCTCGAAGCGGTCGACGTCGTGGAACTCCCTGCCTGCCCACTCGGCCTTGGGCTCACCCAGGTTGACCCGCTGCAACATCCACAGCATGTAGCCGGCGGTGAGCACGGTGCCGATGGCACCGATGACCATGGCCGAGCGGAATAGCCCGAGGCTGAGGCCGTCGAGCGGATTGAACGACCCGAACAGCGCCATGAACTCGCCCCAGAAACCCGCCAGGCCAGGCAGACCAAGGGAGGCCATTGCTGTGAAGGCCAAGATGCCACCCATGACGGGCATCAGTTTCTGATTGCCTCCAAGACGCGCCATCTCTCGCGTGTGGTAGCGGTGCGACATCGACCCGGCCAGGAAGAACAGCAGGCCGGTGATGACCCCGTGCGCCACCATCCCGATGACGGCAGCGTTGATGCCAACGTCGGTGAGGGTGGCGATGCCCAACATGACGAAACCCATGTGACCAACGGATGAGAAAGCGATGAGCCTCTTCATGTCGGTTTGAGCCAAACAGGCAAGCGAGCCATAGATGATGGCTATCACCGCCAAGATGGCGATGGCCGGTGCCCACTCCCGCGCTTCCTGGGGCAGGATGGGCAGGCTGATGCGGATGAAGCCGTAGGAGCCGAGCTTCAACATGATGGCGGCCAACAGCACCGAGCCCACGGTGGGGGCGGCAGTATGGGCATCGGGCAGCCAGGTATGCAGCGGCCACATTGGCACCTTCACCGCGAAGCCCAAGAACAAGGCGCCGAACACCCAGAACCCGAAGGAACCGGTGAACAACCCGGCGCGGCCCATCTCGGAGAGAGCCAGCATGTCGAAGGTATGGGGGGCGGAGCGGAAGAACAGGGCGATGAAGCCCAACAACATGAAGGCCGAGCCGAACAGGGTGAAGAGGAAGAACTTGATCGCGGCGTAGAGACGGGTCTCTACTTCGCGCTTGAACCCGGGCAGCTTCATCGGGGTGCGATCGCCCCAGATGCCGATCATGAAGTACATCGGCAACAGCACCAGCTCGAAGAAGACGAAGAACAGGATGAGGTCGAGCGCAACGAATGTCCCGGCCATGCCGGTGGCCAGCACCAGCATCAACACGATGAACATCTTGGGGTTGTGCGGTTCCGGCCAGTGGTCCCACGAGTAGATCATCGCCAGCAGGGTGATGAACGTGGACAACACCACCAGGGGCAGCGAGATGCCGTCTACCCCGATGTGGAAGTTGGAACTGATGGAAGAGATCCAGGTGAGGTCGGTATCTAGCTGGAATCGTGCGGTGTTGCCGAAGTCGAAGCGGAGGATGGCGACAACGGACGCCACGAATGACGCGGCCGCGAAGAACATGCCGGTCTGCTTGGCAACCAATTCGTTCGTCTTGGGGATGGCCATCACGGCGAAGGCCCCCACCAGGGGCAGGAACACCACCAGGGAGAGTCCCCAGCCGTTATCGAACCATTCCATGCGTCGTCCTTCCTAAGTGAAAATGATGAAGCCGGCGACCAGCAAAACGACCCCGACGAATAGCGCCGCGGCGTACTGCTGCACCTTGCCTGATTGCGAGTAACTCAATGCCGTGCCTGCTTCGCCAGCGGCGGCGCCGGCAACATTGATCCCAAAATCGATGCCATGCTGATCGAAACCGCCGTAGACGATTCCGGCCAGGAACTTGGAGACCAGGGCCGCCCCGTTGACTACCCCATCGATGATGTAGGTGTTGGTCCAGTTGACGAACGCCGCAGCGGTGTCACGGATGGGCCGTACCAGGCCGTGGTGGTAGATGTCGTCCATGTAGTACTTGTTGCGCAGCACCGGATAGAGCACCGGAACCTCGAGGCGATCGCGCGCTGTCTGGGTTGCCTCGTCTCGGCTGTACAGGGCCCAGCCCGCAGCGATACCGGCGATGCCCACGGCCAGACCTATTCCGGCCAGCCCGAAGTTGAAGCTCTCGGCGTGATGCTCCACGATGGGAATGGCCCTGGATGTGACCCAGTCGGTGAATCCCGTGAACAGACCGGGCACGTTGGCGAACCCGGCCACCGCCGCCAGGGCGGCAAGGCCAACAAGTGGACGAGTCATCACCGAAGGTGACTCGTGGGGCTCACCGTGTCCCTTGAACTCACCGAAGAACGACAGGGCAGTGGCGCGGGTCATGTAGAAGGCAGTGATGAACGCTCCTGCCAGCGCGATGACCAGAGCAACGGTCTGACCTTCGTGGCTGAGCGAGGCCAGGATCTCATCCTTGGAGAAGAAACCAGACAACGGCACGATCCCGGCCAGGGCCAGCGAACCGATCAGCCACGTCTTGTAGGTGGTCGGCATGAAGCGGCGCAGCCCGCCCATGTCGGACATGTTGTTGGAGTGGACCGCGTGGATCATCGAGCCGGCGCACAAGAACAGCAGGCCCTTGAAGAAGGCATGGGTAAAGAGGTGGAACATGGCCGCGGTGTACGCCCCCGCTCCCATCGCTGCGGTCATGTAGCCCAGCTGAGAAAGAGTGCTGTAGGCGAGCACCTTCTTGACGTCGTCTTGCACCATGGCGATGAGGCCCATGGAGAACAGAGTGATTACCCCGACCGCGATGATGATGGTGCGAACGTCCGAACCCATGTCCTCATAGAAGGGGAACATGCGCCCCACCAGGTACACCCCGGCGGTGACCATGGTGGCGGCGTGCATCAGAGATGACACCGGGGTGGGCCCTGCCATGGCGTCGGGCAGCCAAACATGGAACGGGAACTGGGCGCTCTTGCCCATGGCCCCGATGAACAAAGCCAAACCGCCCCAGAACGCCACCTCTTCCAGCGCCGAGTCTCCAGTTACCGCCGCCTCGAGAACGTCGCCGAAGCGGAACGACCCAACGGTGGCGCCCATGATGATGACGCCGATGACCAGGCCGACATCGGCGATCTTGTTGGTCATGAAGGCCTTGATGGCGGCGTCGGAGTTCTCTTTCTCCTCCCAGTAGTGGCCGATGAGCAAGTACGAAGCCAGGCCCACCCCCTCCCAGCCAACGATGAGCTGAAGCAGGTTGGGGGATGACACCAGCACCAGCATCGAGCCGGCGAAGAACGTGAACGCCCCGAAGAAGAAGGTGTAGCGAATCTCCCCCTCCATGTACCCCTTGGCGTAGATGAAGACCGCGGTGCCCACCACGCCGACCAGGGCGTAGAGCGTGATCGACAGGCCATCGACCACCCAGCCCCACTCGATGGCGAAGTCGCCGATTCGAGCGATCTCTATCTGGTCTGAGAAGCTGATGCCGTCGCCCATGTTGGCGATGAAGAGGGCAACGCCGTAGAGACCAACGAAGCCCAGGGCGCCGACCGCCAGCTCCCAACCCTTGTTCTTCATCTGCTTGCCGAAGAAGATGATGGCGAACGCCGCCACCAGCGGAACCACCACGATGAGCCATGCCCATTCGGCCAGCACACCGCCGTCGCTCAAAGTGAGCGCCGCGTGCTCGCCCTCTTCCGCAGCAAAGAGCCCCAGAGCGGCTAACACTGCGAAACACCTCCCACGCGGAAATGGGGTTGGCACAAGGCGAGGGCTTCGCCCGAGCCACGCTTTAGATCCAACGCGGCGGCAGCATGGAGTCCGCTCGGCGCTCCGACGAGGAAACGTCCGACACGCCGCCGAGCGGCGACCAAGGTATGACGCTCCGTCACCATTTCATCAAGTCCAGTTCGTCGACGTTGGCCGATTGGCGGTTACGGAAGATGAGCAGGATGATGGCAAGGCCGACGCCTACCTCGGCGGCGGCCACCGCGATCACGAACAAAGCGAAGATCTGGCCGGAGAAGGCGAGGTCTTGCCAGTAGCTGCCGAAGGCGACCAGGTTGATGCTCACCGAAGCCAGCATGAGCTCGACCGACAGCAAGACCATCACCGCGTTACGCCGAGCCAAGACGCCGTAGACACCAATGGAGAACAAGGCGGAGGCCAGAATGGCGAATTGGCTGATCGTCATGGCTGCTCCTCCTCGCTCGGGTCACGTCTGGCCAAGACGATGCTGCCGATGAGAGCGGCCAGCAACAGAACCGAAACCACCTCGAATGGAATGACGAAGCGCTCGAAGATCGATTCACCGAGGTCACCGGTCCTCACCACTCTCTCCCCGAGAGCCTGGTTCTCGAACAGCGAGGTCATAGAGGCAGACATGAGTGTGAACAGGGCGAGGGCGATGAGGGCGGCGGGCCAGCGCCGCGCGTGATCGAGGCCGACATCGCGCCCCATGGGCGCCCGAGTGATCATGATGCCGAATAAGAACAACACCACCACAGCTCCGATGGAGATGAGCACCACGGTCCATGCGACGAACTCGGCTCCGAGCAGCAGGAACAGCGCCGCCGAGCCAATGAGCGTGACGACCAAGAACAAAACAGCGTGCACCACGTTGCGGTTGGTCACCACCTGGATGGCGGAGCCCACCATCAAGAGAGCAAAGACAAGGAAGACCCAGTTCTGGGGCTCGGAGAACCAATCGCCAGCCGTGATTTCCATCAACTCTCCAGCAGGGGTGCGTCGGGCACGGTCTCTAGCCAATCGGTCAGTCGCTCCATGGGGTGCAGCATGTCTGAGATCTTGTTTTCGGAGTACTCGTACTCGGGAGACCAGAAGAGCGCATCGAACGGGCACACCTCGACGCAGATCCCGCAGTACATGCAAAGGGCGTAGTCGATGTCGAAACGATCAAGCGTTGCTCTGGTTCTAACCCGACCGCCTTCCTTCGACGGGGGCTGCTCTTCCTTGTGGCCTTCGATGTAGATGCACCAGTCTGGGCACTCTCTGGCGCACAGCATGCACACCGTGCACGCCTCGGTGTCGAGGGCGATGACCCCGCGAGCGCGCGGCACGGGGATCTCCTTCTCGAGCGGGTAGTTGATGGTGACCGGCTTCTTGAGGAGAGCCTTCAACGTCACCCACATGCCTTTGCCAAGGCCGGTGAACGGGAACTTGGGTCGGGCCATTAGAACGCCACCTTCATGATGCCGGTCACCATGATGTTCGCCAGGGCCAGCGGTATCAGCCAACGCCAGGCAAGAGACTGCAGCTGGTCCTCTCGCAGTCGGGGGAAGGTCCATCTCAACCAGATGAAAATGAACACGAGAACGGCGACCTTGCCCATCAGCACGAACGGCCCCACCCAGTTCAAGAGGTCCCCCGAAAGTCCCGGCGCCCAATAGCCGCCGAGGAAGAGCGTGGAGGCGATGGCGGACAGGCTGATCATGCCGGCGTACTCGGCCAGGAAGAAGGAGGCGAAGCGGAATCCCGAGTACTCGGTGAGGTAGCCCATCACCAGCTCGGATTCGGCGATCGGCATGTCGAATGGCGTTCTGGTTAGTTCGGCCAGGCTGGCCGTGACGAAGATCAAGAATCCGATGATCTGACCGCTGAGCACGAAGGGGAGGGTGACCTCGAACGATCCAAAGGTCCACACCGGTTCCATCTGCGCCTCGACGATGCCAGCCAGGGAAAGCGTCCCTGCCTGGATGGCGACGCCGACCGCTGCCAACACCAAGGGAAGCTCGTACGCGATGAGCTGGCCGGCAGCCCGCAGACCGCCGATGAGGGAGTACTTGTTGGCCGAAGACCAGCCTGCCATCAACACACCGATGGTCCCAAGCGATGAGATGGCCAGCAGATAGAACAGGCCGAGGTCCAGATCTTGCACGATCAGGACCGGGTTGAAGGGGATGATGACGAAGGTGGCAACTGTGGCGGCCAACACCACATACGGCGCCATCTTGTAGACAGGGCTGTCGGCTTCGTCCGGGACCAGGTCCTCCTTTTGGAAGAACTTGAAGCCATCGGCCAAGGGCTGGGCCCAACCGTATCTCCCACCTGCGAAATAGGGACCGATGCGGCTCTGCATGTGGGCCGAGATCTTCAGCTCGGCGTAGATGGCACCGATGGCGGTGGCCGGTATGAAGGCGGCGATGGCGCCCAGCTTGCCGACCAGCAGAACCCAGAAGTTCTCGAAGAACGTGCCAAGCAGAACTGTGCTCACTCCGAAGCCCCCCTCCCCGCCCTTCGGGCGGGACTCCCCCCGTCGGGGGGAGAGACAAAGACACCGTCTCCTCCCCCAAAGGGGGAGGTGCCGAGCGAAGCGAGGCGGAGGGCGTTGCCCGTCATCGGTCCACGTCTCCCAGCACGAAGTCCAAACTGCCCAACACCGCGATGATGTCGGGCACCAGAGCACCCTCCAGGATCCAGGCCAGCAGCGAGATGTTGGAGAAAGAGGCGGTGCGGATCTTGAGTCGATAGGGACCGCGGCCGCCCTCGCTCACGATGTAGTAGCCCATCTCTCCCTTTGGGTTCTCGGCACGAACGTAGGTCTCACCCTTCGGCACTTTGATGATGCGAGGAACCTTGGCTTGCAGCGGACCAGACGGGATGGTGTCGACAGCTTGAGAGATGATGTGACACGCCTGGCGGGTCTCTTCGAGTCGCACGGTGTAGCGGTCGAGGCAGTCGCCGTTCTCCCCCACCGGCACATCGAACTCGAAGCGGTCGTATGGCAGATAATCCTCGTGTTTGCGAAGGTCGAATGCGACTCCCGAGGCACGAAGGTTGGGCCCCGACACCCCAAAAGACTTGGCAACCTCCGCAGGGATGATTCCGACACCCTTGGTTCGTGCGATGAAGATCTCGTTGCCGGCCACGAGATTGACCATGTCGTCACACACCGAAAGGACGTTCTCGACGGCTGCCCTCGTCTCGTCGAGGAAGCCTTGAGGAAGATCTTGTGACGCCTTCTTGGTGGTGGCACCAGCACCGGCCGCCGGCTTGACCCCGCCGATGCGGTTGAAATTGGGGTGGAATCGGCCACCCGTCACCGACTCGATGAGGTCGAGGATCCGCTCTCGTTCCCGCAGAGCATGCATCAATGGAGTAGCGGCACCGAGTTCAAGCGGATACGAACTCAGAAAGATGAGGTGCGATGAGACCCGAGCCATCTCGGTGAGGATGAGGCGTATGTAGGTGGCCCGCTCCGGCGCTTCGACGCCCAGGAGCCTTTCGGCTGCCACCATGAACGGAACTTCGTTGGCGAATCCCGAAACCCAATCGATGCGATTCACCAAAGCGGTGATCTGGGGATAGGTCCTCACCTCGGAGAGTTTCTCGTAGCCGCGATGCATGTATCCGATTACGGGCTGCACATCCGACACCCTCTCACCGTCGACCTTGGCCACCAGCCTCAGCACCCCGTGGGTGGAAGGATGCTGCGGCCCGATATTCAAGGTCATGTCGCCGGACTGCAACTCGACCGAAACGGCCGCGTCGGAGAGATGCATGGCCACCGATGGGTCTACGATCACTCCGCCTCCTCTGCGGGCTGGGCGGCATCACCGGCTTCAGGGTTCTCGGTAGATGGCATGTCCTCCACGTCCACCTTGCCCGGCCACGGCTTCACCTCGCGGCTCAGCAACGGATACGACTTGCGCAACGGGTACCCCTCGAACGCATCGGGCAGATAGAGCTTGATCAGGTTGGGATGCCCCTGGAAGTCGATGCCGAACATCTCGTGCGCTTCCCGCTCGTGCCAGTCGGCGCCGGAGAAGACATCTACCAGCGACCCGATAGCCGCGCCTTGCTTGGAGACGTCGGCCGAGAAGACGACGTAGCGATCGTCTTCGGTGGTCCCAAGGGCGCACAGCACTTCGTAACGCTCCTGGAGCGAGTCGACGTCGTCGACCGGATCGCCCACCGCGACTTCCTTGGACCAGTCGATGGCGGAGAGGAACGAGAAGAAGTCGAGGCCAGAGTCACGAGCGGCCGTGATCGTCTCCGCCCACTTTGCGGCGTCGACCTTCACCTTGGCCAGACTGAAGTCGGATGTGTGAGCGATGGCCCCGACCAACTGGGCCACCGAGGCGGCGAGCTCGGAACGATCCTTGCCGATGGGAGTTGGCTCTTCCCCTTCGGGGGCCTCTTGTTCTTCGTTCGGCTCAGACGGGCTGTCGGTCACGCTCGCCCCACTTCTCGTGGATGTCCTCGTTTTCGATCTGCTTTTGCAGCAGCACGATCCCGTCCATCAGCGCCTCGGGGCGGGGAGGGCATCCCGGCACGTAGACGTCGACCGGGATTATCTGATCGATGCCCTTGGTGACCGAGTAAGAATCCCAATAGGGCCCTCCGCAATTGGAGCAAGAGCCCATCGATATGACGTACTTGGGATCGGGCATCTGGTCGTATAGCCGCTTGATGGCAGGAGACATCTTGTCCGTGACGGTGCCGGCGACGATCATCAAGTCGGCCTGGCGGGGCGAGGCAGGTAGCGGGATGATGCCGAAGCGCATGAAGTCGTAGCGCGGTCCGGACGCCGCCATCATCTCGATGGCACAACAGGCGAGACCGAACTGGAACATCCACAGCGAATACTTGCGAGACCAATTCAATAACCACGACAGCGGCTTGGGGGTCTTGAACTGCTCGATCACAGCCACTGCAGCACCCGCTTTCGAATCGCGTAGAGCAAGCCGAGAACGAGGATCAAGATGAAGATGATCATCTCGCCGAGGACAAAGCCGCCCATGCCGGCGTTGGCAAAGTCCTCGAGCCGGACAGCCCACGGAAAGATGAAGACAGCCTCAACGTCGAAGATGAGGAACAGCAGGGCGAAGATGTAGTAGCGGATGTGAGTCTGCGACCAGCCGCCACCAACCGGATCCATGCCGCACTCGTAGATGGTGCTCTTGGCCTTGTTGGGCTTCTTCGGCCGGATCAACGCCGAGATGCCAAGGCTGACGGCCACTAGAGCTATGCCGAGTCCGGCGAATGCCGCGACCGTGATGTAGTCCTCGAAGTAAGAATTCATATCCGCCCGTGGAGCCCGCCGGGAGTATAGGAAATGGCATATGGGCTAAGCGCTTTGTACATCGCCGCCCTACGCTCGTTTTGTGTCCCCTCCCGACTACTCAGGCGGCTCGCTCGTCAACCTCATCGCCGAGTTGGAGACGCGCCTCATCGGATCCGCTCCATCGCCCCGGTTGCACTCCGAGCTGTCCAACGCGATACCCGAGGGCGAGACCTACGTCTTCGTTCTCTTCGACGGGCTGGGGTCAAGCCAGCTGGCTCATGCCAACGCGACTCGGCTGGCCGTGAGCTCAGTGGCCACCATCGACGCCTGCTTCCCCACCACAACAACCGTGAGCATGGCAAGCGTGGCCACCGGGCTCCCTCCATCGCAGCACGGCCTCATCGCTTATCAACTCTGGCTGCCCGAGGTGGCCGAGGTGGTGAACACGCTGAAGTGGACAACGCTGTGGGGTGATCACCTCGACATCGACCACGAGGGCTTTCTTCCGGCTCCAGCACTGGCGGAACGACTGGCGGCAAGCGGTGTCGAGTCGATGACCGTTCAGCCTGGCAATTTCGATGGCACCCCGCTGTCCAAGGTGTTGTATCGCGGCAACCGCTTCGAAGCAGCGTTCAGCGAAGAACAGATCGTGGATGCCACGCTGGCGCTGGCTGCCGAGCCGGGGCGCCTCGTCTTTGCCTATGTGCCCCACATTGACGTCGCCGCTCACGTTTGGGGCCAAGACTCAGACGACTACGGGACAGCGTTGAGTTTCGCCTCCGATATCTGGGAGAAGATCTCTCGCCAGCTGCCGCCGGGCGTGGTGATGGTGGGTACCGCCGACCACGGTCACGTTGACGTCCCTCCGGAGAATCAGATCCGCATCCCGGACGAACTACATGAAGGTCGGATCCTCTACGGCGATAGCAGAGCGATGTTCGTAAAAGGCGACGGCGCCATTCTCGCCGAAGCCCTTCCCGCCACCTGGGTAGACATCGCCGACCTGGCGGAGTGGTGGGGTCCGGGCCCGTTCCACGTCGGCTTCGAGCAGCGGTTGCCCGATGGGGTCCTGTTCGCCGACCCGGGACACCTGCTGTTGCATCGCCACAGCGACACCCGGCTCATCGGCCACCACGGCGGGATCACGGACGCCGAACTCAAGATCCCGCTGCTGGTCGCTTAGTCGCTCAAGTTCTGCGTCCCATAACCCGACGAATTGAGTACAACACAGGACTCCGTAATGCTGATCATCTTCTCCGCAGCCATCGTGCTCCTCCTAGCCACCGCTTGGGTGGCAGGGAGGCTGGCGTACACCATGTACCCCGCTGAGATCGCACAGAAGCACATCGACGCCGAGTTCGCCAGGATCGTTAGCCGCCTGGGCGATATCTAGCGAGCAGCGTCACTTCCCACTTGCCGCGCACGCCCAACAGCCGCGGCAAGCGGCGCAGCAGCGCCTCGGAGCGTTCTGCTCGCTCTGGCGACCAGCCCGCCTCCCGAACCAGCTCTTCCAACTCGCCAGGTCCGATGTAGGACACCACCGGGTTGCCCAGGTTGTTCCACGCACCCAGTTCGACCCGCCCCGAGGTGACCGAGCCAACCGCACGCTTCAACCAGAAGAGCGCCCACATCAGCAGCGACGGCGAGAAGGTTGGTTCGACCACGATCAGCCTCCCTCCCGGGGTGATCAGCTTGGTGCAGTTCTCAAGTGCTTGGCGTGCCGTGCGTCGCGAAGAGCGCCTCGATCGACCAACCAGGTGATGCAGCACAGCCCCCACGATGACAAAGTCGAATCGACCGGACTGCGACTGCACGAAGTCGGCATCGAGCACCGAGGCCTGAAAACCCTCGAATTCCACCCGACCCTGAGCAATGCGCAGCGCCTGTTCGCTGATGTCGCTGCCGGCCAGCGTCGCACCGGGGATCTGCGCCGCGATGACTTCAAGAACGTTTCCGGTGCCGCATCCCACCTCGAGGATCGATGGGGTGTCTCCCCCCAGTTCGGCGAGCCAGGAAAGGGCGAAGTTGAAACGGGAAGGGTCGTAGTCCGTGAGGTGCGACTCGAAATATCGGGCGGTCGAGTCTTTGGCCACAGCGAATGAGTGTAGGCCGACGACCGGAATCGGCCGGGGCGGCCGGGTCGTAAGCTCAGGCCGGTGCGCGCATTGTTCGTGTCCTTGCTCATATCCGTTCTCGCGATCGCGGCGTGTTCCGGAAGCGATGACGCGCTCACCGTCTACTCAGGTCGCAGTGAAACCCTGGTTGGCCCCCTGATCGATCGGTTCGAAGAAGAAACCGGCATCGAGGTGGCGGTGCGGTACGCCGGTAGCACAGAACTCGCCGCCACCCTGGCTGAAGAGGGTTCGAACTCCCCCGCAGACGTCTTCTTCGCTCAAGATCCGGCTTCGCTGGGACTGGTCGCCCTCGAAGGACTCCTCGCCCCATTGCCCTCCGACATCACATCCCTCGTGTCACCGCACTTTTCCGACAGCGAGGGCCGGTGGGTCGGAACCTCGGGCCGGGCCAGGGTGCTGGTCATGTCGACCGAAGCCACAGCCCGGGCCCCCAGCGCGGTGCAGGGACTCATCGCCGAGGAGTGGAAGGGGCGCCTTGGCATAGCGCCGAGCAATGGATCCTTCCTGGCCTTCGTGGCCGCCATGGTCCTGGTCGAGGGCGAGGAGTCGACCAAGGACTGGCTCGATGCCATCGCCGCTAACGATCCGGTTCGATTCGAGGGCAACGCGCCGATCGTTGCAGCAACAGCCGAAGGCACCATCGACGGCGGCCTAGTCAACCACTATTACCTACGGCGCCTGCAGGCTGAGCAAGGAGAGGTGGCCGCAGAGAACTGGTTCTTCTCGAGTGGTGCCGGGGCGCTGGTCATGCCAGCCGGGGCCGGGATCTTGGCATCTTCGGACCATGCCGAGAACGCGGCCGCCTTCGTCTCGTTCTTACTCAGTGAGGAATCCCAGGCCTACTTCGTGGAAGAGACCTTCGAGTACCCCACCGTCATCGGGATCGACGGCCCAGAAGGTCCCCAGCTCGACGACATCAACTCCCCCTCTCTCGACCTAAGCGAACTGGCATCGGTGCTCGATCTTGCAACCGACCTGGTCGCTGAGGCCGGGTTGCTGTGATCGAGCGACCGGTACCCGTCCTCGAAGCACCGCTGGAACCGGCCGCACCGGCCGGTCGGCCGACGCGGGTCCGCCCCCCGTGGTTCCTGTGGGTGGCTGGCATCGCGGTATTGGTGCCAGTGGCGCTGCCGCTGTTGTTGATGGCCGGTCGGGTGATCGGCGCCGGATCGCAGTCATGGAACCTGCTCTTCTCGGCGAGAACACTCGAGCTGTTGGTTCAGACATTGGTCCTGACGGTGGCGGTGACGGCCTCCGCCCTGGTCGTTGGAGTGGCCACCGCGTGGCTCACAGTTCGCACCGACCTCAGGGCCAGGCGGGTGTGGTCGGTGCTGGCCGCACTGCCCCTCGTGATCCCCTCCTACGTTCTCGCTCTCGTATTCCTGTCGGCATTCGGCGTCGACGGCGTGGTGACACGGCTCTTCTCATCATTCGGCGTCGAAAGCATCCCCGCCGCGTCGGGATCTATCGGAGCGTGGGGTTCTCTCACCATCGCCACCTATCCATTCGTCCACCTCATTGCATCGTCCGCCTTGCGACGAGTCGACCACGGCCTCGAGGAGGCGGCCCGCGGTCTGGGTGCGGGGCCGTGGCGTGCCTTTCGCACTGTGACGCTCCCCCAGCTTCGACCTTCGCTGGCCGCTGCGGGTCTGTTGGTGGCGCTATATGCGTTGTCGGACTTCGGTGCGGTGTCACTCATGAGATTCGATTCCTTCACCCGTGTGATCTACGCCCAGTACCAGGGCCGGGTCGACCGAACCCCTGCTGCGGTTCTGGCGGCGGTCCTGGTAGTGATCGTGATCGCCATCTTGTGGATCGAGCATCGCACCAGAGGCCGAGCCAGGTACATCACCGAGCGCACGCCCAGTCCGCCCAAGCAGGTTCGGCTGGGGGGAGGAGCGAAAACCGCAGCGGTTGCCTTCCTCAGCGCCCTCATCACGGTGGGATTGGTACTGCCAGTGACCGTTCTGGTGCTGTGGCTTGGCCGGGGTTTGGAGAACGGCGAGCCACTTGACGTGGCGTGGCGTGCCGCCGGGGGGTCGCTCTGGGTATCGGTGGTTGCTGCGCTGGTCGCCATGGCTGCCGCGATTCCGGTAGCTGTTCTGGTGGTGCGACATCGCTCCAAGGCAAGCGTGGCGCTGGATCGAGCGGTTCATGGGGTATTCGCCCTCCCCCACATCACCGTGGCGCTGGCCATGGTGTACTTCGCTGTGAACTATCTCACTCCGCTCTATCAGGGATTCACCCTGCTCATAATCACCTACGTCGCCCTGTTCCTCCCGCAGGCAAGTGGTGCGGCCCGAGGTGCTCTGGAAAGAGTGGACCCCCACATAGAAGAGGCAGCCCGCGGCCTGGGTAGGAGCCCCTTCGGCGTCTTGACCAGCATCACCGTGCCGCTGATGGCCAAGGGACTGGTGGCTGGCGGCGCGCTCGTCTTTTTGACCACTATGAAGGAGCTGCCGGCGACTCTGTTGTTGCGCCCTACCGGCTTCGACACGCTCGCTGTTGAGATCTGGTCGGCAGCGTCGGAAGGGTTTTTCGCCAGGGCTGCGGCCCCGGCGCTGCTGCTCGTGGCGGTATCTGCTGTGCCGATGTACTTTCTTGTGACGAGAACCTATGAGTCCTGAAGCATTCCCAGTAATCGCCGCCACCGGTCTCCGCAAGAGCTTCGGCGACGTCGTAGCGCTCGATGGGTTTGACCTCGAGGTGCCGCGCGGTGGCATCCTCGGCCTGCTCGGGCCGTCCGGCTGCGGCAAGACAACAGCGCTCCGAGTCATCGCCGGGTTCGAAACACCCGACGCCGGCAGCGTGACACTCGACGGCGAGCCCGCCGTTGGCCCAGGAGTTTGGGTCCCTCCGGAGAAGCGACGGGTCGGCATGGTCTTCCAAGACTTCGCCCTGTTCCCCCACATGACGGTGGCCGACAACATCGGTTATGGCTTGCGTTCGGGGTCGTCGCGCCGTGTAGACGAGGTCCTTGAACTGGTTGGTCTGGCTGGCTTGGGGTCGCGCATGCCTCACGAGTTGTCGGGAGGCGAGCAGCAGAGGGTTGCCCTGGCTCGTGCCCTTGCTCCCAAGCCACGAGTGGTGTTGCTCGACGGGCCGTTCTCCAACCTGGACGCCCCTCAGCGCGACCGAGTTCGACGCGAGGTGCGGACCATCCTGGTGGAGGCCAGGGCATCCGCCGTCTTCGTTACGCACGACCAGGAGGAGGCCCTGGCCATGAGTGACAAGGTGGCCGTGATGAAGGACGGCCGGGTGCTCCAGATCGCCAGTCCCCACGACGTGTACCACCATCCGGTCGATTGCTGGGTAGCTCGCTTTCTCGGTGAGGGCGAGTTGGTCCCCGGCACCGCCAGCGGCGCCAAAGTTGAAACCCTCCTTGGAACCTTTCGCTTGGCCGAACCTGCCAACGGACCCGTTGAAGTCATCATCAGGCCCGAAGTTGTGCGTCTCTATCCCGACGCGGGGGGACCGGTCACAGTGGTCGACCGCGAGTTCTACGGACACGACCAGCTGATCACGCTGGAGCTGGCCGATGGTCGAAGGCTGTTGTCGCGCACCAAGCCCAACCCGGCCTTCGCGGTGGGTGATCGGGTCCGGGTCGAGGTGGACGAGGTGATGGCGTTCCCCGAACACGGGCACGTCTAGGGGCGCGTTTTTCGTTTCTCGTTTCCTGGAGTGACGAGTTACGAGCTACTTGGCAGGAATGGTCCCTGGCTCAGCCCAAAGTGACAGCCGCTATTGCTAGCCGCCGCTCTGGTTGCCAGGCTGGCCTTCATAGCCCTGCTGACCCGCCTGGTTAGACCCGCCCTGGTTGCCAGGCTGGCCTTCATAGCCCTGCTGGCCCGACTGGTTAGACCCGCCCTGGTTGCCAGGCTGGCCTTCATAGCCCTGTTGGCCGTTCGATGTGGCTGCGATCGAGCCGAGCCCGAGCAAAACAGTCGCCGCCAACGCGATAGTCCTCTTCCTCATACTTCCTCCCTTTCTTGAGGGGGCCGTTGGATTGCCCCGAATGCGACGCGCCATTGCGTGCCTCATCCGCATACCGCCGACCCTACTTGGGCGTAGAGCGGCGCGTTGGGGCCGCGCCACAACGGTCGCCAGAGGTGGACGAGGTGATGGCGTTCCCCCAACACGGGCACGTGTAGAGACGTTTCTCGTTTCTCGTTTCTAGTTCCTCGTTCTTGGATTTACGAGTAACGAGAAACGAGTAACGAGCTACTCCGGAGGCAGCGGAGCCTCCCAATCCTCGTCAACGATTTCGGGAGTTGCTTCCTCAACCACCGAGCGCCTCGACTCCCACGCTCCAACTACCCAGCCGCCTACTCCCCAGATGAGAGCCGCGAAGTAGAGCAGGGCACCAACGAAGGGGATGAGCCAGATTCCGAGCCGCCATATAAGAGCCCCCACTACGAAGGCGCCCATGAGGCCGAATCGACCTCGGCCCAGCTTGTCACCAACGGCGGCCACGGCAGGAATCGGTCCAAAGAAGAGGGAGAGCAAGAACAGAATCACCAGCACGCCAGACAGCGGGATACCAACCAGCGTCAGGGCAAGAGGAATGGCGGCGAGCGGGGCAGCCACCAACGCACCGAGGCCGACGAGGCCAGTTCGCACCGGCTTGACCCACACGGCAGTGATAGCGCGGGGCGCGATGTGGCGGAACAGCCAGATCGAGACGATCCCGGCGACCACGAAGGCCAACACACTGAGGACACTCACCAGGCGCTGAATGGCCTTGAGCGCCAGAGGAACTTTGGCGTCGCGCTCGATGAGCTGACCCTCCACCACCGCGCCAGCCGAGATCCGGCCGGGGTCAGAAGCTCGATAGCTGAGGTCCCCGCCGATGGAGGCTCCCGCCCCAACCTCAAGTCCCTGAACCGCGATGTCGACGTTGCGCTCGATGGTCCCCTCCAGGCTGATCTGCCAGAACTGGCCTCGAAGATCTCGCCCCACCTCTCCCGAAGCGGTCACATCAAGGCCGGCCATGATCACATCTCGCTCGATCGACCCTCGGATCGTTCCGAACAAGGCAGCACCGAACAAGTCGTCGCCCACTGTCGCATCCACCGTGAGACTCCGGGCCGCTATCCGCACTGATCCGGTGACCTCGCCGTCGATGCGGGCAGATCCCCACACGATGGCGGTGACGTCGCCCTCGACCCTCCCGGTGATCGTGAGGTTCCCGGCCACAGCCACCAGGTCGCCCTGGATGACGCCCTCCACGATGACGTTTCCAGCTGCTGCGTAGTAGTCCTCTGGTTCGATATCGCCTTCGCGGATGATCACGTTCTCAGAGGCCGAAATGGTTGGCAACAAGTTCGGCAGGGGCAGTAGCACTACTCCGATAACGGCGATGGTCGCGGCGAAGCCTTTAGAAAGGGAGCGCATCGGCGACTATGTCGAGCAAGGGCCACGGCACGATCCCAAAGCCAATGGTGATCGCCCCGGTGACCGCCAGAACCCCCTGGGTGGGAAGGCTGGCCTGAGGGCTGGAGATGGCTGCGCCCGGTGCCTCAGCCATGGCGGGCGCCTGCATATACATCAAAACGATTACTCGCAGGTAGAAAAAGAGCCCAGCCGTGGCGGCCAGCACTCCAACGATGGCCAACCACAGGTATCCAGCATCGATGGCGGCTTGGAACACTGCCACCTTGCCGGCGAAGCCCGCCGTCAGCGGGATGCCACCCATCGCCAACATGAACGTTGCCAGCGTCGCTGCGAGCAGTGGCGAGCGCGACCCCAACCCGGTGAAGTCGGTCAGCGGCGATCTGCCCTCGCCCGCCCCGCCCACCGTGGCGACGATGGCGAAAGCGCCGATCACCTGCAGCGAGTAGGTGGCCAGGTAGAACCACATTGCATCGAGGCCGTCGCCACCAGCCACCATCGCCGTCAAGATGAAACCGGCGTGGGCAACAGAGGAGTAAGCCAGCATGCGCTTGATGTCGGTCTGGGCGATGGCCAGCACTGTCCCCAAGACGACCGACGCCGCCGCGATCGCCGCGATGATGGGCGCCCAGTCGGTGATGTAGGTGGACAGCGGAACGGCCAGCACCCTCCCAAGGGCGGCGAAGCCTCCCACCTTGGCTGCTGCGGTCATGTAGCCGGCGATGCCACTCGGTGCCCCCTGGTATACGTCTGGCGCCCACATGTGGAACGGCGCAGCCGACACCTTGAAGCCAAGCCCGACGATCACCAGCGCCGCGCCGACGAACAGAACAGCCGGCCGCAACACCACGACCGAAACGAGGTAATCCGAAACTCCGTAGAGGGAGGTGGTTCCGGTTGAGGCGAATATCAGCGATACGCCATAGATGAAGACTGCCGATGCGAATGCTCCAAGGAGGAAGTACTTGAGCGCCGCCTCGTCTGCATCTTCTCGCTCTCTCGTGTAGCCGGCCAGGATGTAGAGGCTGATGGATGCGATCTCGAGGCCAATGAACAACACGATGAAGTTGGCTGCCGCCGCCATCACGTGAACACCAGCGGCTGCCAACAGCGTTAAAACGATGAACTCGGCCGCCCGGTCTCGTAGTTGCTCGACCAGATCCCATGACGCCGCCAAACCCAAGCCGGTGATAACCACGATCAATAGCCCACCGAAGGCTGAGAACCCGTCGACGGCGATCATGTCAGAGAACTCAAGCGACGCAGTCCCATCGACCACCGCTTGCCTCCACTGGGCGACGCTGGCAGTGACGGCACCCGCCAATGACAACCCGGCGATGATTCCCAGAACACGCAGCGGCGGACGCCAGGTGATGTCGGCCAACAAGACAACAAGAGCGCCGGCCACCAGCCACAGCTCGACCGCTACACCAAGAAAGGACATCGCGCTCATGGGATGGCCACCAGTTCGCCGAAGTCAGGCACCTCGTAATCGGTAGTCGCCTCGATCCTCTGCAGAATCGCGTCAACCGAAGGTTCGATGCGATCGAGTGCCGGCCTTGGGTAGATGCCAAGCCACAGCACCAAGACCGCGATCGGGACGAGAACGGACCACTCTCGCAGGGTGAGGTCCCTCAGTCCCTCGTTCTCTGGCTTGTCGATGGGGCCGGTGAACACTCGCTCATAAGCCCACAGCAGGTAGATGGCCGCCAGCACGACCCCGAAGGACGCAACGATGGCCGCCGCCGGCAGCGAGAGGTAGGAGCCGATGAGCACCAGGAACTCGCCTACGAAGCCGTTTAGCCCAGGCAAACCGATGGAGGCGAACGCCGTGAAGAGGAAGAAACCGGCGAACAGAGGCATCACCTTGGCGATGCCTCCGTAGTCGGCGATCTGGCGAGTGTGCCTTCGCTCGTAGATCATGCCAACCAACAAGAAAAGCGCCCCCGTCGTCAGGCCGTGGTTGATCATCTGGAGCACTCCGCCCTGTAAGCCCTGCCGGGTCAGAGCGAAGATCCCGAGCACCACGAACCCGAGGTGGCTCACCGAGGAGTATGCGACCAAGCGCTTCAGGTCGGGTTGAACGATGGCAACAACTGCTCCATAGATGATGCCGATCACTGCCAGCACTGCGAGCACCGGCACGAACTTGACCGTCGCCTCCGGGAACAGGGTGAGGTTGAAGCGAAGGAGTCCGTAGGTGCCAAGCTTCAACAGCACACCCGCCAGGATCACAGACCCGGCGGTGGGTGCCTCGACATGGGCATCTGGCAACCAGGTGTGCAGCGGGAACAGCGGCACTTTGATGCCGAAGGCCAACGCGAACGCGCCGAACAGCCAGAACTGGGTGGTCCGGGAGATGTCGAGAGACAGCAGCTCCACGAAATCGAATGTGGGCGAACCGGTCTGATCGCTGGCGATGACCGCCAGGGACAGGATCCCGATAAGGAGAAGTGCGGAGCCGAACGCGGTGAAGAGGAAGAACTTGATGGCTGCGTAGACCCGTCGTTCGCCTCCCCATACCCCGATGATGAAGTACATGGGCACGAGCACGACCTCGAAGAACACGAAGAAGAGCAGCAGATCGAGCGACAAGAACACGCCGAACAGACCCGACTGCAGAGCCAGCATCGCGGCGATGTAGACCTTGGTTCGATCGGTGATGGTGTGCGACGCCACCAAGGCCACCGGGATCAGGAAGGCCGTGAGCAGAACGAGGAATAGGGATATCCCGTCAACACCGAGGTGGTAGCTGATACCCCACGGTTCGAACCAAAGCACCTTCTCGACGAACTGGAACCCCGCCTCGCCGACCGCGAACTCCCAGGTGAGCCAACCGGCCAACGCCAGGGGGATGAACGACAGCGTGATGGCGACTGGCAGCACCAGCTCTCGCCGCGGAACTAGCGCCACCAAAACAGCGGCAGCGGCCGGCACCCCGACGATGGCGGTAAGGATCGGGAAGTCCATTACAAGCCGCCCCGCAGCATCATCCACACCATCAGGGCCAAGGTGCCTGCCAAGAGCACCGCCCCATAGCTACGGGTGAATCCGCTTTGCAGCGGCCGCACTGCAATCCCAATGCGGCGCACCACCCAACCCACACCGTTAACCGCGCCATCCACGATTCGCTGGTCGACGAAGAACGCGGCCCACGCCGCGGCCAACTTCCCAGGCAGAACGATGGTGTCGCCGTACAGATTGTCGAGGTAGTAGCCGTTGCGGGCCCAGCGCCAGGTATCGGACTCCTCGGCCGGCGGCGGCTTGCCTGCGTAGCGCCTGGTAGCCCACATGATGCCGAGGACCGCGGCAGCAACCGAAAGGGCGGCGAGTACCCATTGGGTGCTTGCCTGCGGCAGGTGAGCCTGAGTCACCCCCTCGAAGGCCGGCTCCAAGAAGTGCTCCAATCCCGCCCTGAACGGCGTATTCACGAAACCAACACCGACCGAAGCCAGCGCCAGCACGACCAGGGGGGCGGTCATGGAGCGGGGCGATTCGTGAGGCTCCACGCCCTCGTCCCACTTGGGCCTGGTCCAGAAGGTGAGGTAGATGAGGCGCGACATATATAGAGCCGTCAGAAGCGCCGTCACTATCCCGACCAACCACAGGATCACCCACGGTCCACCGCGGTTGAAGGTGACAGCCAAGATCTCGTCCTTCGACCAGAAGCCCGCCAACGGTGGGATCCCGGATATGGCCAGCCAGGCGACAGCCATGGTGGCGAAGGTCACAGGGAGTCTGGACCGCAGCCCGCCCATCTTCCTCATGTCCTGCTCCCCACCCATGGCGTGGATCACCGACCCTGCACCGAGGAACAGAAGGGCCTTGAAGAAGGCGTGGGTGTAGAGGTGGAAGATGCCAGCCGTGTAGGCAGCTGCGCCCACGCCCATGAACATGTAGCCGAGCTGGCTGATAGTGGAGTAGGCGAGCACTCGCTTGATGTCGCGCTGGCCGAGGGCGATGGTGGCAGCACCAAGGGCAGTGACCGCGCCGATGGTGGCCACCACGCCGGACGCAACGTCTGACATCTGAAAGATCGAAGCGGTGCGGGCCACCATGTAGACGCCGGCGGTGACCATGGTGGCGGCGTGAATGAGGGCCGACACCGGTGTGGGGCCCTCCATGGCATCGGGGAGCCAAATGTGCAATGGGAACTGCGCCGACTTGCCGGCCGCTCCGACGAAAAGGAGTAACGCGATGGCCGTGGCTGCTCCGGTGGAAAGAACTCGAGCCGGGTCGTCGAGCACGTCACCGAAGGCG
>Ga0224512_10001196_pt1 | contig 25609 bp, 27 predicted proteins | sample SF_May12_sed_USG_4_FD_169103 | JGI IMG/M metagenome (GOLD analysis project Ga0224512, IMG submission 169103) | Sediment microbial communities from San Francisco Bay, California, United States - SF_May12_sed_USGS_13 | ecosystem: Environmental > Aquatic > Marine > Sediment | place: USA... | reverse complement strand
AATATGCCTACCAACGCGGCGATTTGCCTGATCAAGGCTGGGCAAACGGATCCCGGCAAGGGGTACTTGCGCAAGGCGCTTGCCGCAAAAAGCGATTTTTCGCCGGCGTTGCTGTCGATGGCCGAACTGTTGTTCGAGGAAGGTGACCATGCGCAGGCCAAGATTTACCTGGACCGCTTCCACCTGGTCGCGAGGGCGACCGCGAAAAGCCTGTGGCTGTCGATCAGAAATGAGTTGCAACTCGACAGCAATGCGAACGTCGAGGAATATGCGCTGCGGCTGGAAAAGGATTTTTACGACTCGCCCGAATACCAGGCCTGGTTGAAGATCCAGTAATATGAGCGCTGGCGAAAATAACGCGAAAAACGAGCCTCGTCCCACCGGCATCGGCCCCGGCGACCGGCTGCAGGCGGCGCGCATCCAGCAGGGAATGTCGCTCGACGATGTCGCCGACCGCATGCATTTGAGCCCCGCCATTCTCGAGGCCATCGAGGAAAACAATTTCGAAGAAATAACCGCGCCGATTTTTGTCAAGGGATACCTGCGCGCCTATGCGCGCATCGTTGCGCTGGATGAAGACGAAATGATCCAGCAGTACATCGATTTCTACTCGGAAGAAGATCCGCCGATTTCGTCGACCAGCAACATGGCGCCCGAACTCTCGGCCAACGATGCGCGCATCAAGTGGACGACTTACCTGGTTATCGTGGTTCTGGCGGCATTGCTGACCGCGTGGTGGTGGAACAAGGAACAGAATGGCGAAACGCCTATTTCGCTGGATACGCAGGGCCGGGGCGCCGAACAGGCCGGCCAGCCTGCCGCGGAAGACGGCAGCAGTCAAATCGAGGCGGTTTCGCAGAGCGCCGTCGACAGCGCCGAATCGGGCGCGCCCGTGGCGCGGCAGCAGGAGCCGGATGAACCAGCCGTAATAGAACCCCTCGAAACCCCCGCGAGCGCCGAAGCGGTTCGGGCGCAACAGCCAGAAGCGCCGGCGCAACAGCCAGAAACGCCGGCGCTGCAGCCAGAAACGCCGGCGCTGCAGCAGGCCGATGCAGGGGGAGGCGCACCCTTCGCTACCACGAGTGTGCAGCCGCAGGTTTTGCGGGACCCGCGCAGCGAGGCCAGCCCGGTTGCGCCCAGTGGCTCCGACAAGCTTTTCATTACCGTGATCGCCGATACTTGGGCCGATATCAAGGATGGCACCGATTTTCAGCTGGTTTACGACTTGCTGCGCGCGGACCAGACGCTCGAACTCACGGGCACGGCCCCATTCTCGGTTTTCCTTGGCAATGGCCATGGCGTCGAAATCAGGTTTAACGACGAGGAGATCGAGTTTTCCTCGAGAATCCGCGATGACAACACTGCCCGCCTCAAGATCGGTGGATAAAACGGAGTAGGTTGTGGCGGATCAATTACAGGTCATTCGCGGAATGCACGACATTCTGCCGGCAGACATGCCTGTCTGGAACCAGCTCGAGGACGAGTACCGGGCGCTCGCGGAATCTTACGGCTATCGCCAGATCAGGACCCCCATCGTCGAGAAAACCGCGCTGTTTGCGCGCTCTATCGGCGAGGTCACCGATATCGTCGAAAAGGAAATGTACAGCTTCGACGACCGCAACGGCGATTCCCTCAGTCTGCGGCCCGAAAATACCGCGAGCGTGGTCCGTGCCGGCCTGCAGGCCGGGTTGCTGCAGGATCAACAGCACCGGCTGTGGTACAGCGGACCGATGTTCCGCCATGAGCGGCCGCAGAAAGGGCGTTACCGCCAGTTTCATCAACTCGGTGCCGAAACTTTCGGCATGCCCGGCGCCGACATCGAGGCCGAATTGATCCTGCTGGCCGAGCGTTTCTGGAAACGCCTCGGTCTCGAAGACATCGAATTGCAGATAAACAGCCTCGGCAGCAGCGCTTGCAGACAGGCGTTTCGTGCCGTGCTGGTCGCCTATTTTCGCGATCACTACCAGTCGCTGGACGATGACAGCAAGCGGCGGCTCGAATCCAACCCGCTCAGGATACTGGATAGCAAAAACCCGCAGATGCAGGCCCTGATCGAAGCGGCGCCGACCCTGCAGGACAGCCTCGACTCCGAGTCGTGCGACCATTTCGACGAGTTGCTGGATATTCTCGACAAGACCGTGGTCCCATACCGGGTGAACCGGCGGCTGGTGCGCGGTCTGGATTACTACTGCCACACCGTCTTCGAATGGGTGACCGATACCCTGGGAGCGCAGGGTACCGTCTGCGGCGGCGGCCGTTACGACGGGCTGGTCGAGCAGCTCGGCGGCAGGCCTAATTTTGCGGCCGGATTCTCGATGGGTTGCGAACGGCTGGTATCGATGCTGATCGATCAGGGCAGGGCGCGCGGCGAAACCGGCAGCGACGTTTATTTCGTAATGCGCGGCGCGAACAGCGTCGCGCGTGCGCAGCAGCTGGCCGAGAACCTGCGCGACCGGTTACCGCGGCTCGAGCTGATCGTGCACGCCGGCGGGGGCAGTTTCAAAAGCCAGATGCGCAAGGCCGACAAGTCGGGCGCCCGCATCGCGCTGATTCTTGCCGAGTCGGAAATGGAAGCAGGCACGGTGGCGCTTAAATTCCTGCGCGAGGACCGCCCGCAGGAAGAAGTGAAACAAGACGAAATTGCGACGAGACTGTCGTCTTTTCTCGACTAATCAGTAGAGGGGTTAAATGGAAACCGACGAAGAACAGGTCGAAAAACTGAAAGCCTGGTTTAAAGAAAACGGGCTTTCGATTGTTTTTGGAATCATCATCGGTATCGGTGGCATCGGTGGTTACAACTACTGGAACCACTGGCAGGAAACCACCGCGGCCGCGGCATCCGGTCATTTTTCGCAAATGATCGAGGCGCTCGAGTCCAAAGACGACGATACCGTCCAGCAACAGGCCGAAATCCTGGTCAATGACTATGCATCGACCGACTATGCGCTGATGGCGCAACTCGCGCTTGCCGCCAAGCATGCCGGTAACGGCGCCTTCGACAAGGCCGAGCTTGCCCTGCAACAGGCTGTGGGCACGGCTGCGGACAAGCCGCTGGCCTATATTGCGCGCACCCGGCTGGCTGCCGTGCAGATTCAGAACGAACAGTACGAGCGGGCCCTGGCGACGCTCGCGTTCGAGTTTCCGCAAGAGTTTTCCGCCCGCGCCGACGAGTTGCGCGGTGATGCCTACGCGCTGCAGGGGAAGGTTGCCGAGGCCATAGCGGCCTATCGCAAGGCGCAATCGGCGGTACCCGGTCCGGCCAACGGCGAATTCCTGCAGCAAAAACTCGACGACCTCGGGGCGCGCAGTTGAAGCTGGCCGTCAGACTCGTTACGCCGATTATGCTGGCCTTGCTGGCAGCCTGTTCGGGTGGCCAGGACAACAGCGAACCGCCGGCGCCCCTGACCGATATCGACGACGAAATTGCGCTGACGCTCAACTGGAAACTCGATACGCGGGCCGCCGCAAACCGGGCATCCTACCGCTTGCGTCCGCTGCTGCTCGGTAATCGCGTCTATAGTATCGATACCGGGGGTACTGTCGTCTGCGTCGACGTGGCCAGCGGCAAGCGCCTGTGGCGTTACGACACCGAACTGGCCGCAATCACCGGCCTCGGCGGCGACGAGCGAATGCTGATCGCGACTTCCCAGGATGGCGATATAGCCGCCTACCGCAACGTCGATAAGGGCATGGAAATCCTGTGGCGGACCCGTATCGACAGTGAAATTCGCGCGACGCCCGTGGTCGACGCCGAGCAGGTTTTCGTGCGCAGCGTCGACGGCAAGTTGCGCAGCCTTGCGGCGTCGGACGGCCGCCAGCAGTGGGTCGTGTCAGGGCGCGTGCCGTCGCTTTCGTTAACCGGTAACAGCGAGCCCCTGGTCAGGGGCGAACTGGTCTTCGCCGGCTTCGACGACGGCAAGCTCGTCGCCTACGACCGCAGCAGGGGCCAGGTAAGATGGGAATCAACCATTAGTTTGCCCGCCGGGCGCACCGAGGTAGAGCGCCTGGTCGACCTGGACGGCAGTTTCGTTTTGCGCGACGGCGTCATTTATGTGGTTTCGTACCAGGGTCGCCTCGCGGCGGTGCAGGCAGTCAGCGGGGATTTGCTGTGGTCGCGGCAGTTTTCGAGTTTTCAGTCGATTGCGATCGATGACGACGCCCTGTACCTGAGCGCCGACAATAGCGATATATGGTCGATCGATCGGCGCACCGGCACGGCGTTCTGGAAGCAGGATGTGTTGCATGCGCGCAAAATAACCGCGCCGTCGATAATCGATGACAAGCTGGTGGTCGCCGATCTCGACGGTTACCTGCACTGGTTCGACAAGGCCGATGGCAAGCTGCTCGGCAGGCTCAGGGTTACGGACTCGAGAAACTACGTGCAGCCGCTGGCCTGGCGTGCTTCGGTGCTGACGCTGGATAAATCCGGTTTACTCGCCTCCGTTTCGCTGCAGCAATGATTCCGGTTATTGCGTTGATTGGCCGTCCCAATGTCGGCAAATCCACGCTGTTCAATGTTTTTACCCGTAGCCGCGACGCCATCGTCGCCAACGAGCCCGGTTTGACCCGGGATCGGCAGTACGGCGTCGGGGAACGGGACGGCAAGTCGTTTATCGTCATCGATACCGGCGGCCTCAGCGGCGAAAAACAGGATCTCGACGACCTGATGGCGCGCCAGACCAGGCTCGCGATGGACGAGGCGGACGAAATACTTTTTATCGTCGATGCGCAGGACGGCCTTGCCAACGGGGATCGCATGATCGCCGACCTGGCGCGTAAAGCGGGAAAAACCTGCCGTGTCGTCATCAACAAGACCGACGGCATGGATCCGGACCAGGCGCAGGCCGAGTTCTATGCGCTCGGCTTCGAACAGGTGCACGCCATATCGGCCGCGCATCGCAAGGGAACCGGAATGCTGCTGGACCGCTTGCTGCAGGCATATCCGCCGCAGCAGGAAGCCGAGGCCGCGGATAGCGGACCCCTGATCGCGGTCGTCGGGCGACCCAATGTCGGTAAATCCACGCTCATAAACCGGCTGGTCGGGTCGGAGCGAGTGGTCACCTTCGATCAACCCGGCACCACCAGGGATACCATATCCGTGCCCTTCGAGCGGCACGGCAAGGCTTACACGCTGATCGACACCGCCGGCGTGCGCCGGCGCGGCAAGGTGCAGCAGGCGATCGAAAAATTCAGCGTCATCAAGGCCCTCGAGGCTATCGAGAGATCGCAGGTGGTCATCCTCGTCATCGATGCGCGCGAGGGCCTGACCGACCAGGATATGACCCTGCTGGGATACGTACTCGACAGCGGTCGCGCGCTGGTTATCGCGGTAAACAAATGGGATGGGCTCGATAGCGAGCAGCGCGAGCAAAACCGCAATACCCTGCAACGCCGGCTTTCGTTCGTGTCTTTTGCGGCCCAGCATTTCATTTCGGCCAGGCACGGCACCGGCGTCGGCGAGTTGATGGCTTCGGTCGACCAGGCCTATAGCTCGGCCTGCAGCGATTTCAATACGCGCTATTTGACCGACCTGCTCGAGGAGGCGGTGTTCAAGCATAATCCGCCGCTGCACCATGGCCGGCGCATCAAACTGCGCTATGCCCACCAGGGGGGGCGCAATCCGCCGATAATCGTCATACACGGTAATCAAACCCAGCATTTACCGGCAGCATACCTGCGCTACCTGACAAACTTTTACATCGCCAGGCTCAAACTCAAGGGCACACCGCTGCGCGTCGAGCTCAAGTCCGGTAAAAACCCGTTCGCAGGCAAAAAACGCACCAAAAAGCGAAAAAAATGAGGCTCGATTAAAAAAAAACGCCCAAAATCGGCAAAAAAACTGAAAATTCGAGCGTTTGCACATAGACTTTAGCGCATGGGACTGCAACGAATCCTCGTAACCAACGCCAAAGGCGGCTGTGGTAAGACTACCATCGCGACCAATCTCGCCTCGCATTACGCGCGCGTCGGGAAAAACGTGCGCCTGTTCGATCACGATACCCAGGGATCTTCGCTGGCCTGGATCAGGCGGCGTCCCGAGGGTGTCGCGCCGATCACCGGCGTCGACGCGTCGAAGAATTCGGATCACCGCCTGACGCGTTCGTGGCAGCTGCGGGTACCACCCGAAACCGATGTCGCGATTGTCGACTCGCCGGCCGGAACCGACATCGCCGAACTCGCGCTGCTGTTTCAACAAAACGACTCGGTGCTGATACCGGTTTTACCTTCGCCTATCGATATTCATGCGACCGCGCACTTCATCAAGGCGCTGCTGACTACCGGCGGCGCGCGCAAGAAAATGATTCGGCTCGCCGTCGTCGCCAACCGGGTGCGCAAGAACACGCTGATGTACCACTCGCTGGAACGATTTCTGTTCAGCCTCAATATTCCTTTCATTTCCAGCCTGCGCGATACCCAGTTGTATGCCCGCGCCATTGAAATGGGTATCGGGGTGCAGGAGATTTCGACCTCGCGCAACCGCGTCGACAAGGAACAATGGGCTCCCGTGTTTCGCTGGCTCGATACCCCGGTGGTCAGCGAAAGCGCTCCGATTACGCCGCTGTTCACCAGCTTCGAACGGTAATCTCCGCGCCGCCAGCGGCGCTAGTGTAACTTTTTCAATTATCGCGTTTTCGATGCGCAACGGCATTGAACCCTGTGCTATTATTGCGCGACTTTTTTGCCACGGAACTACGATGAAATTGTTTCGCCTCACCTGTTTTTGCATGATCTGCTTTGCAACCGTTTCCACGGTCAAAGCCAGCGACTTCGAGGCCGCGTTGAGCAAGGAAACGGCGCAGTTCACGTTTCGCTCGGATTCCAGCGTAATCGGCTGGGGCGGCGCGGATCTTTCGTTTGGCCTGTTCTATAACGAAGAAAGCGATTTTGTCTTTCAGGGCGGGCTACTGCAGATGCGCCAGCCGTCGGAGGAAGACCCATTGACCTTCGGCGTCGGCGTAAAAGGATATCTCGGGCAGCTGGATAAACCCGACAAGGACGTGTTCGCATTCGCCATCGGCGGACAGGTCAGGTATACCATCGCCGGCACCATGCCGATGGCGGTGTTCCTGGAAGGATTCTATGCTCCCGAGATCACCAGTTTTTCGGACTCGGACGCAATCATCGATTACACCTTCGGATTTCAGGTCGAGGCTTTGCCGCAGACCGTCGCTTTCGTCGGCATTCGGCATTTCGAAATCGAACTGGATGGCGCTGACTACGACGCCGACGACGATAACGTTCACTTCGGTGTGCGGCTGACCTTCTAGCCCGCATATCTCACCGATTTCCTGCTGCGCCCTCGCTACGTAAAACGGTAAGATATACGGGCTAGTCCGGCAGAAACAGCGCGGGGTCGACCCAGGTTCCGTTCAGACCCAGGCTCCAGTGCAGGCGTGGACCGGTCACCCGGCCGGTGGCGCCTACCTTGCCGGCGACCTGACCTTTCTCGATCCTGTCGCCGAGCCTGACGTCGATTTCGCTGAGATGCGCAAACATCGAGATCAGTCCCTGTCCGTGATCGATATAGACCAGGTTGCCGCTGAAAAAGAAATCCCCCAGTTCGATCACCGTGCCCGCGCTGGGGCTTAACACCGCCGTGTCGGCATCTGCCGCGATGTCCATGCCGCTATGCGGACGTCGTTGTTGACCATTGAACACCCGGTGACGCCCGAAGCTGCCGGTGCCGACGCCGCTGACCGGTGTAATAAAATCGACGTCGACCGCGGCCGGCGAATAGTGGTCACGCGCCGCCTGTTTGCGCGCTTTTTCGGCGAGAATTCGCCCCATGTCGCTGGCGTAGGGATTGACCTTACGCTCGTCGGTAATGGTGATATGTTGCACGCCGTATTTTTTTATCCTCGATCGAGAAAAATTTCTTGCGTACCTGGCTGCTGTCGCGGGCCTCGATAAAATATTCGCCCGGCTTCAGGTTGAGCGGCAATCCGACCAGCGCGCTGGGCGCGCCGTCGATTTTGGCTATCAGCACGGATTTGTTGCGAAACCGGTAGTTGGCGGTATCTTCCGGTTCGAGTGCGATGATGGCGATGCCGCCGGGCACCAGCGACCGACGCGGTTGCGCCTGCGCCTGGGCAGCGACCAGGCCGAACAGAATCAGGCCGGGTAAAAAAATCGCAAACTTCAATCCCTTGCCGGGTCGATAGCCGAGCAGTAGGCGAACTTTTGCATCCCGGTCAAGGTCCGAGGAGGCATTATCCGCGGCACGTCGATAACGAAACCGCGCCAGCTTTAAAATTAGACGACAGGGTACCAATATGCTCGAACTTGGTGATATCGATCAGGAAATGCTGATTTTCGGCGGCCCCTACAGCAATCTTGCGGCTACCGCCGCGATGCGGCAACGCGCTCGCGATAGCGGTATCCCGGTCGATCGCGTCATCTGCACCGGCGACATGGTCGCCTATTGTGCCGAACCCGCCGAAACCCTGGAACTGATCCGTGACTGGGGCGTCCACGTGGTGATGGGCAATTGCGAGGAGGCGCTCGCATTCAGCGAACCCGATTGCGGCTGCGGCTTCGAGGAAGGCAGCAGCTGCTCCACGCTGGCGATTACCTGGTATCAGTACGCCGACCAGCGTGTCGATGCGGAGTTGCGCCGCTGGATGCGGGCCCTGCCGCGCAGTATTGCCTTCGAAATGTCTGGCATACGCTTCAGGACGGTGCACGGCAGCCTGTCGAGCATCAACGAGTTCGTGTTTGCATCCAGCGATGCCGATGCCAAGCTCGCGCAAATCAGGGAGGCCGGCGCCGATGTCATGATCGGCGGGCATTCTGGCATACCGTTCGGCCAGCGCATCGGCGACTGTTTCTGGCTGAACGCGGGCGTGATCGGCATGCCAGCCAATGACGGCGGCAACCACGGCTGGTACCTGCTGATCGATCCGACCCCGGGACGGCCCATGGTCAGCTGGCATCGCCTCGAATACGATCACGAGTCCAGCCGGGAGGCGACCATTGCGGCCGGCATGGTCGAATACGGCCAGGCGCTTGCGAGCGGCCTGTGGCCCAGCGTCGATATACTCCCCCAAACCGAACGCCGCCAGCGCGGCCAGCCGCTGCACCTCCCCCCGATAAGCTTGTAGCAGCCTCTCGAAACACGCTCCCCATAATTCCGGAATTATCCCGGAATTATCAGTGGAGGCTTTGGGCGAGTTGAGTCAGTGGTGGTAGAACTGGGCTGGAACTGTTCCACCCAGAGCAGCGTGGCGCCGGCCACCGCGACCGGCATCGCGAAGAAGTTGACGATCGGGATACTGGTCATGACCATTACCGCGCCGCCGAACCCGAGCGAGATACCGCGGCGTTCGGCCAGGCGTCGCTTTTGCTCCGCAAACACGATGTCGTGGTTGCCCATCGGGTAGTCGAAGTATTCCAGCGTCAGCAGCCAGGAACCGAAAATCACCCACAGCAGCGGGGCGACCAGGTTGACGACCGGGATCAGGCTGACCAGGAACAATCCAGACGCCCACAGCAGTATGTAAACCAGCTTGCGCAACTGGGAAGCGATAGCGTCGATCGCCATGCGCATAAAGCTGACGTCGGACGAGACCGCCCGGCCGGTCAGCAGCGCCTCGATTTTTTCCGACATCAGGGCGTTGAAAGGCGCCGCGATGATGTTGGCCACCGGGGTAAAGGCAAAAAATACGGTGATCGCGGCCAGCACCCCGAAGAACAGCCAGATCAGCCATTCGATGAAATCGAGAAATCCCGGAACGTAGGACATCAGCCATTCCACGAACGGATAGAACAGGCTGTAGCCGTACCAGATCAGCGCGCCGAATATCAGTAAATTGATCAGCAGCGGCACGATAACGTATGCCCTTATGCCGGGCGTGTTGAGCAAACGCAGCGCGCGCGCCAGCGCCTGGATTCCGGTGGTAATGTCGGCAATCATCGGCTGGCCGGCGTCACGGCAGCACCACCGGTTCGGCCGCGGCCCAGCCCTCGGCACGATGCTCGGCGACGACCCGGGTGTAAACGCCGCCACGCACGTTGAAATCGGCATTGATGCGCATAAACCGTGGCGTTACCGCGGCCACCAGGTCAGACAGGATTTGATTGGTAACGGCTTCGTGAAAAGCGCCCCGGTCGCGATACGACCAGAAATACAGTTTCAGCGCCTTCAGTTCCAGGCACAACCTGTCCGGCACGTACTCGATTTCGATGTCGGCAAAGTCGGGTTGCCCGGTTACCGGGCATAAACAGGTAAACTCGGGCGTGTCGATACGAATCGTATAGTCCCGCTCGGGATTCGGGTTGTCGAAGGTATCCAGCGACGTGGACGGCTGCGTGGTCATAATTGCTCTCTCTGATGCTCGCGGACGGATAGTGCATCTCGGGGCCCGCGGCGCGACATTATATAGCCGCTCGCGGATTAGGCAATTATTTGCCGCGATTTACTGATGACGGGTAATGCAAATGGTATACTCTGGCCGCAATTTTTACCCTGGAAGTTCGCGCGCAGATGCGTCTCAGTCAAATCAAAATATCCGGCTTCAAGTCGTTCGTCGACCCGAGCAAAATCGCCTTTCCGGCCAACATAACCGGCATCGTAGGACCCAACGGCTGCGGCAAATCCAACGTCATAGACGCGGTGCGCTGGGTCATGGGTGAATCGTCGGCGCGCAATTTGCGCGGCGAATCGATGGAAGACGTCATCTTCAGCGGATCGTCCAGCCGCCAACCGGTGGGCCAGGCATCGGTAGAACTGGTTTTCGACAACTCGGACGGCCGCATCAAGGGAGAATACGCGAAGTACAACGAAATCTCGGTCAAGCGCATCGCAACCCGCGTCGGCAAATCCAAGTACTATTTGAACAATACCCGCTGCCGACGTCGCGATATCGCCGATATTTTTCTCGGCACCGGGCTCGGACCGCGCAGTTACTCGATTATCGAACAGGGGATGGTAAGCCGGATTATCGATGCCAGGCCCGAGGAGCTGCGGGTTTATCTCGAAGAGGCTGCGGGCATCTCCAAGTACAAGGAGCGCCGTCGCGAAACCGAAACCCGGATCCGTCACACCCGCGAAAACCTGGATCGCCTGATCGACCTGATCGACGAAATCGACAAGCAGTTGTCGCGGCTCGATCGACAGTCGAAAACCGCGGCGAAATACAAATCATTGAAGCAGGACCAGCGTCGCCTCGAGGCCGAAAGCCTGCTGTTGCAGAAACGGGTGTTCGATGACGAAATCGAAACCCAGACGCGCAAGCTGGCGACCACCGAGACGGCCATGGAAGAGCGCATCGCCGGGTTGCGCCAGACCGAACGCGAAATCGAGCAGGGCAGGCAGGAACTTGCCGCCGCAAGCGAGCAACACAACCAGGTTCAGGGGCGGTTCTATAAGCTCGGCTCGGAAATCTCGAGCAAGGAGCAGGAAATCGAATACCAGAAAAACCTGCGCCAGTTGAACCGTCAGGAGGTGGCCGGGCTCAGGCAATCGCTCGCGGAGGCGCAGCAGATGCTGGCGACCGACGAGGCGAAGCTCGAAGCGCTGCAACAACAGCAGGACGAGGTCGCTCCCGGGCTCGAAACCAGCAGCGCAAGACTGCGCCAGCAGCAGGAAGCGCTGTCCGCGGCCGAGGTAAAAATGCAGGAATGGCAGGAGCTGTGGGATCAGTTCCGGCGTGAGTTCCACAGCATACATGAGGCGGCCCAGATCGAGAATCGGGGCATCGAGCACATCGAGCGCCAGGTGCAGCACACAGACCAGCAACGCGCGCGGCTGCAGCAGGAGCTGGACGGTCTCGACGCGACCGTCGCGGTACAGGAATTAAAGCAACTCGAGAGCCAGGTCGAGGCCAGCGCCGAGGAATACGCGGCTACCATGGGCGATGCGCAGCGACGGGCCGATGCAATCCAGCAGTTGCGCGGCAGTTGCGAACAGGCGTCGAGCCAACTCGACGAGCTGCGCGGCCAGGTGCAGACCCTGCGCGGACGCCTGAGTTCGCTGCAAGCCCTGCAGCAAAATGTACTCGCCGAGACCAGCGACGAAGTCAGGAGCTGGCTCGATCGCAACCAGATCGATTCGGCCCGGCGCCTGACCGGGTTGATCCGGGTCAAGGGCAAGATCGACAAGGCAATCGAGGTCGTACTGGCGTCCTTTCTCGGCGCCTATTGCGTCAGGCCCGGCGAATCGATCCCCGACGCCTTCGTGCCCAATCACAATGTTGCCATTTTCGATTGCGATCCGGTGCCATCGGAGGCTCCGCAACGCAACTGGCCCAGGCTAAGCGATTATATCGATTGCGAAATCGACCTTTCGGCGATTCTCGACGGGATTTACCTGTGCCAGGACTTGCCGGACCTGCGCGCAAAGAGACCACAGCTCAAGGCAGGGGAGAGCCTGGTGACGCCGCAGGGACTGTGGGCGGGCGGCAACTGGATCCTGCAGCTGGGCGACGAAGACCAGCACGCCGGGATGCTCGCGCGAGCGCAGGAAATCGAGCAGATCCAGGCGCGCCTCGGCGAAATTACGCAGGCGGCGATGGCGTTGAAATCACGCTACGACGGCGATCGTCAGCGGTTGCAGGGCCTGGAGCAGGAATGGGACCGGGATCAGCAGGCGCTGGCCGAATTGCAGCACCGGCTATCGGAGCAGCGCCAGCAGCTCGGCGCCCGGCAAAGCCAGGCGGAACAGGTGCAAAACCGACGCCGGCAATTGCAGATCGAACTGACTGAACTGGATGATCTCAAGGCGGGACACGCCACCGAGTTGCAGTCCAACAGCGCCAAGAGAAACGATTTTCTCGAGCAGATCGCGCAAATGTCCGAACTCGAATCCGGGTTGCTGCAGCAGAAAACGCAGCTGCAGCAGCAGTTGAGCGAAAGTCGCGAGACCCTGCAGCAGGCACAGGAGAGCGCTCACCGGCAACAAATCAGGCAACAGGCGCTGGAGTCGGAGCGACGCGCCACGCAATCGAATATCGAGCGTGTCAAACAGCAAAGCGAGCAATTCGGCAAACGAGCCGGCGAACTCGACGCCGCGATAAACGGCGCCGACGATCCCATCGAAGCGCTGGCAGCAGCGTTGCAGGAATTGCTGCAGTTGCGCAACCAGAATGAACAGGAGCTGGGTCAATCGCAAAAGGCGGTTAGCGAACTCGACAATCGCCAGCGCGAACTCGAAAACGAACGCAACAACCGGCAGCAGCAAGTCGATGAAATGCGCAACGACCTGGAACGGGAGCGTATGCTGCTGCAGGAGGCGAAAATACGCGGCAACACGATCGAGGAGCAATTGCGTAAATCAGGTCAGGATATCGATGCATTAATGCAGGACCTCGATCCCGAGGCCGATCTCGACGAATGGAGCAGGCGCCTGGACAAGCTGAACAATCGTATCGAACGCCTCGGCCCGATCAACCTGGCGGCGATCGACGAATACCAGGAGCAGGCCGAACGCAAGCAGTACCTGGACGCCCAGCACCAGGATCTCGTTACCGCGCTGGACACGCTGGAGGAAGCCATCAGGAAGATCGATCGCGAGACCCGGGGCCGCTTCAAGGATATTTTCGAACAGGTCGACAGCCGGCTCGGCGAGCGCTTTCCCAAGCTGTTCGGCGGCGGCGAAGCGCACCTCGAAATGACGGAAAACGACTTGCTGAACACCGGGGTGCAAATCATGGCGCGCCCGCCGGGTAAGCGCGTCACCAGTCTGCAACTGCTGTCGGGGGGCGAAAAGGCGCTGACCGCGGTCGCGCTGATATTTGCGATTTTCGAACTCAATCCATCGCCGTTCTGCATGCTCGACGAAGTCGACGCGCCGCTCGATGACGCCAACGTGGGGCGCTTTTGTGCGATGGTTTCGGAAATGTCGCAGCAGGTGCAGTTCATCATGATCACGCATAACAAGATCACGATGGAAACCGCGCAAAGTCTCAATGGTGTCACGATGCACGAACCAGGCGTGTCGCGCCTGGTGTCGGTAGACGTCGGCGAAGCGGTGGTGCTGGCCGGGGTAAAGTAATGGATGCGACTACCTTCAGATGGGTTCTCGTCATCATCGCGGTGATACTCGCGGTCGCAATTTATGTTTTCGGTCAACACCAGGCGCGCCTGCGCAAGCGCAACGCGCTGGAAACCTTTACCCGCGAAGAGGTCGATTCGGCTTTTATCGAGGACGAGCAGCTGCGCTTCGAGCTCAACAACCTGAACAATATTCTGCGTGATAACGAGGCCGAGGAAAGCCTCGACGATATCCAGATCAATCCCGCGAAGGAGGCACAGAAAACCCCCTACGCCTTGCCTGATCCCGAGATATTCGTGCCGGCGGCGCTCGTCGGCAAGGACGAGGAGCGGCTCATCAGCTACCATCTGCGCCACGGCGATTTTCGCCTGATTACCGGCGAGGAAGCCAGCAATGCCGTGCAGCAAACGGGGCTGGTGCTGAACGCCGAGGGCTGCCTCGAGTACCGCGAGGAGGGCCAGATCGCTTTCCAGGTGGCGAGCCTCAGCGCGCCCGGCGACTTTTCCGAAATCGAAAACCTCGATTTCAACACCCTCGGACTCAACTGCTTTATCGATCTCGACCTGAGCGAGAACCCGCGCTTCGGGTACGAGGCGATGTTGAAAAAAGTCGACGAGCTGGTGCGCATGTTGAACGTCAAGGTTTACAAGCCCGACCAGGAATTACTGACGATCAGCGACGTTACCGCAACACGTGAAAAGCTGGCCTGAAAATCGGGATTGACGTAGACATGCCGGTACCCAAATCGTGTCGCGCCGAGGCTGCAGGACTGAGGCAGGAGATAGCCGAGCACAATTACCGATACTACGTGCTCGATGCGCCGACCATCACCGACCAGGCCTACGATCGCCTGTTTCGTCGCCTGCAGGAACTCGAAGCCGAGTACCCGGAGCTGGCAAGCGCGGACTCGCCGACGCAGCGCGTCGGTTCCGCACCGGCCAGTCATTTCGAAACCGTCGCGCACGAAGTCGCAATGCTGTCGCTGGACAATGCCTTCGCAGAGGAAGAGATGCTCGCCTTCGACCGGCGCCTGCGCGAAAAACTCGATCACGAGGCGGCCCTCGCTTACTGCGCGGAACCCAAGCTCGACGGCCTCGCCATCAGCCTGCTCTACGAACAAGGCGAACTGGTGCGCGCGGCAACCCGGGGCGACGGCCGCAGCGGCGAAAATATCACCGCGAACGCGCGCACCCTGGCCTCGATTCCGCTGCGGCTGCGCGGCGACAGGCTGCCCGTGCGTATCGAGGTGCGCGGCGAGGTATACATGGAGCTCGACGGATTCAGGGAGCTGAACCGCAGCCAGCAGGAAAGCGGCGGCAAGGTGTTCGCGAACCCGCGCAACGCCGCCGCTGGCAGCCTGCGCCTGCTCGATTCCCGCATTACCGCGAGCCGGCCGTTGACCTTTTGCAGCTATGGTATCGGGCTGCACCAGGGGGGTGACCTGCCGCAAAGCCAGTACCGGCAGATGCAGTACCTGCGCGATATCGGCTTGCCGATCAGCCGGCACATAGAATTGCTCGGCTCGATCGACGCCTGCCTCGAATACTACCGGCACATTCTTGAAATGCGCGCCAGCCTCGGCTTCGATATCGACGGCGTCGTGTTCAAGCTCGACGATAGCCGTTTGCAGCGCCAGGCCGGTTTCGTTGCGCGCGCGCCGCGCTGGGCGATCGCCTACAAGTTTCCGGCGCAGGAAGTCATGACGCGGCTGCTCGATGTCGACTTCCAGGTCGGCAGAACCGGCGCGCTGACGCCGGTGGCCAGGCTGGAACCGGTTGCGGTCGGAGGCGTCATGGTCAGCAACGCGACGCTGCATAACATGGACGAGATCCTGCGCAAGGATATCCGCATCGGCGATGTCGTCATCGTGCGCCGTGCCGGGGACGTGATTCCCGAAATCGTCGCGCCGGTGATCGACCGGCGCAAAGGCAAACTCGCGCTGCCGCGGATGCCGGCGCGCTGCCCGGTATGCGATTCCGAAGTCTTTCAGCAACCCGGGCAGGCGGCTTACCGCTGCACCGGCGGCCTGATCTGCAGGGCGCAACGCAAGGAGGGGATTAGACATTTCGCGTCGCGCAAGGCCATGGACATAGAGGGTCTCGGCGACAAGCTGGTCGAACAGATGGTGGAGCAGGAGATAATCGGCTCGGTGGCCGATCTCTACGGTTTGGCGCTGGAGCAGGTAGCGGGGCTGGAACGCATGGCGGAGAAATCCGCGCGCAACCTGCTGGACGCGCTGGAAAAGAGCAAGCTGACCACGCTGGCGCGGTTTATTTATGCGCTGGGCGTGCGCGAGGTCGGCGAATCGACCGCCGAGGCGCTTGCCGGCCATTTTGGAAACCTGGACCAGGTGATGGATGCCGATATCGAAACGCTGCAGCAGGTCGAAGACGTCGGCCCTGTCGTGGCGGAAAACGTCAGGCATTTTTTCGACCAGCAAAGCAACCGCGATATCGTCGCCAGGCTGATTGCCGCCGGGATTCACTGGCCGGCGATCGAGGCGTCGCGAGCGGCGCAAACCCTGGCCGGCAAGACCTACGTGATCACCGGCACGCTGGACGGTTACAGCCGCGACCAGGCGGCGAAACTGCTCAAGGCACGCGGCGCCAGGGTCAGCGGCAGCGTATCGGCGAAGACCAGCGCCGTCATCGCCGGCGAGAAACCGGGCTCCAAGGCCAGCAAGGCTGAAGCGCTCGGCATCGAGATTCTCGACCAGGCGGCATTCGAGGAACTGGTGGGCGGTGCGTCGTGATTTTCGACGAGGAACAGCAGGCGGAACTAAAGAAATATACCTACTCGGTGTATATTCTGCAGGCCATTTCGTTCGTCCTGCTGATTACCTCGATCATTGGCGTCATCATCAATTACATCAAGGACGACGACGTGCGCGGCAGCTGGCTGGAATCGCATTTCAGATGGCAAAAGGCCACCTTCTGGTACGGCTTGCTATGGACGGCGCTGGGCGTGCTGACCACTCCGATCGTGATTGGTTACGTGGTGCTTGGCGTGGTGACGATCTGGCTTATCTACCGCATCGCGCGGGGCTGGATCTACCTCGTCGACGGCAAGGAAATGTACCTGGAATCCATGGGAGACGATAATGAGCAATGACGAACAGTGGCGCGCCAAACTGAGCGCCGAAGAGTACCGGGTATGCCGGGAAAAGGGCACCGAGCCGCCTTTCACCGGCGAGTACTATCACAACCACCGTTCCGGCAGTTATCTTTGCAAGTGCTGCGGCGAAGCGTTGTTCGACTCGAGTCATAAATACGATTCCGGGTCCGGCTGGCCTTCCTTCGACAGGCCTGCCTCGGAGCAGGCCGTGCGTCTCGAAGAGGACAATAGCCTCGGCATGCGCCGCGTAGAGGTCATCTGCGACCGCTGCGGCTGCCATCTCGGCCACGTCTTCGACGATGGCCCGCGGGACAGCACCGGCAAGCGTTACTGTATCAATTCGCTGTCGCTCGATTTCGAGGCAAGCGACGATGAATGAATCTGATTTCGACCGGCTGGCCGAGGAAACGATGGTCGCTATCGAGGAGGCGATCGACGCCTGTGGTGTCGATATCGACTACGATTCGGCGGGCGGGATTCTGACGCTCGAGTTCGCCAACGGCAGCCAGATCATTATCAACAAGCAGGCCCCGCTGGCGCAGATCTGGGTGGCGGCCCGCTCGGGCGGCTTCCATTTCGATTACGACGACGACAGCGGGCGCTGGCGGTTGCAGGGGCAGGGGGAAGACCTGTTCGGCTGCCTGGGCCGCTATTGCAGCGAGCAGTCCGGGGAAGCCGTGATCCTCGAGTAATTCTCGACGAACAATTTTTGGTCAGATCAAAAACTCGAAAAGTTTTTGATCTGACCAAAAACTATGACGCGGAGTTGTTGCCGTTTTGTGGGGGCTTTCATGTTGACTATGACGACGACAGTGGGCAATGGCGCTTGCAGGGGCAGGGGGGAGGACCTGTTCAGCTGCCTGGGCCGCTACTGCAACGAGCAGTCCGTCGAAGAAGTTGTACTTTAATGATTCACCCGCCAAATTTACAACCGGTAGAATTTCTAGCCTGAATTTGAATACGCCGAAAAAGATTGAATATTTTCGGGCAGAGAATCAAAAAATCTCTTGCCCGGGGCTTGCGCTGCTGCATCAAAATACCGAGGATCATCTTATGATACGAAAGCCGTTCACAAATCCGCATGGCTCGCAATTGCGAAGCGTCTTCTGGTCGTGCACGGCGGTGACATCAGCGAATCATCCGTTTTTCAATCATGTTCTGAGCTTGCCTGTCGGCGGCCACTTAGCGGGGATTGCTGCGGCAAGGTATGTCTGGAAGTCATTTGACGAGTGACCGTGCACGAGGCCGGCTGAAAAGCCTGGCCAAATATTTTGGTCTGGCGATAGCTGCCGCAGTTTTCTACGTGCTGTTCGATTTCGCGATCGACGTTCGCCCGCCGCAGGTGCAGAGCTCATACCAGTTCAGGCTGCGCGACCTGGTCGTGGACCAGGCCAGGGTCCTGCGCCAGGATAACCTGTCCATCCTCGTCATCAGGCGTTCCCCGGCGTTAATCGCCGGGCTCGAGCAGGCGACGGCAAACCTGCAGGACCCGGATTCGCGACGCAGCCGGCAGCCCGGGTTTGCCGAAAATGCGTTGCGCTCCAGGCATCCCGAGCTATTCGTAAGTTACGCCATCGGCACCGACCTCGGTTGCCCGCTGCGGGTCGACGGCTTCGAACTCGTGGAAATCTGCGGCAGGGCTCGCTACGATTTTGCCGGCAGGGCCTTGCGGGGTGACGGCGAGTTTCAGAATCTTGGCATTCCCGATTATAATTTCAGCGACGATTTCAACACTTTGACGATCAGGCCCTGATCAGGAAGAATGCCATGCCTTCATTCGATGTTGTTTCCGAAGTTGACCACCATGAATTGACCAACGCGCTCGACCAGGCCAATCGCGAAATCGGCACCCGTTACGATTTCAAGGGCTCGAATGCCAGCATCGCGCATTCCGGTAACGCGTTGACCCTCGAGGCCGAATCGGAGTTCCAGGTAAAACAGATGCTGCCGATACTGAAGGAAAAAATGTCGAAGCGCGGCATCGATGTCGACTGTCTCGACCTTGGCGAAATCGTCGAAATGAACAAGCGCGCGCGCCAACCGGTCACCGTCAGGGAGGGCCTCGACAAGGACGTGGCGCGCAAAATGGTGAAGCTGATCAAGGACAGCAAGCTCAAGGTCCAGGCCGCGATCCAGGGCGAACAACTCAGGGTCACCGGCAAGAAACGGGATGACCTGCAGCAGGTTATGCAAATGCTGCGCGAGGCGGGGCTGGGGATCCCGCTGCAGTTCAACAACTTTCGCGACTAGCGCCCGCGCCGGCTTTCATCGCGCGCCGCGGCACGCGAACCGGGCAGGGGAGACGATCCCGGAATTTTTTCTACCGGGGACGCAGGGACGCGGGATTTATATGGTAGCGCGTCGCCCCGCGGCTTGACCGCGGGATCCAGGTATTGTGTCCCCTTAATTAAAACCGAATGTTCTGCAACCAGTTAATTACGGTTCGGCGCAAGATCCCCGCTTACGCAGGGATGACATTTTAGCCTGTCTTGCGTCGACTGGTTCGCTCGCACCTGGCGGGTCGACACTCGCCGTCAGCGCGTCAGGTACACATCCAGCCTGATCGACTTTTCGCGATAGACCATGTCGGGCTTCGCATCGCCGAAGGCCGGGGCTTTCAGCGGGCGTTTGACCACGACGCGCCGGTGCGCTTTCCGCAGCGACAGATCGAAGCACGGCTCGATGTCGGTGTTGCCGGTCAGCGTCTGCAGAATCTGCATTTCCCTGCCGGGCTTGGCGCCCGATTTATGTACCGGGAACATCGGGTCGAGATAAATACAGTCGAAATCCTGGCTGGCGTCGAGGTCTTGCAGGAAATCACGGGCGTTTGCCTTGGTCAGCGTCAGCCGCCGCGCGATCTCGTGACCGCGTGCATCGGCAGCGAGCCGCTGCAGCGAATAAGCGAGAATCGCGCACAGCAGGCTATTCTGCTCCAGCATCGTAACCTGTTGGCCGTGAGCGGCCAGCGTCAGGCTATCCGCTCCCCAGCCCGCGGTCAGGTCGAGTACCGTACGGATATTGCGTTGCCGGTTGGTGCAGGCCCTTAACAGCGCCTGGGTAGACTGTTTTGCGCGCCTCGCCATGGGGCCGTTGATGAAGCTATGACGAAAACCGAGGTGCGCCCCGGGCAACTCGATGCTGACGCCTTCGTCGTCGACATCGATTTTTATGTCGACCCCCGTGGCCCTGGCCAGGTCGAGCAGGGCCTGCGGCGTTACCGGTCGATAGTCATTCATCAATAGTGCGGCGGCTTTTCGACTTCGAGGCCGATATCGCCGGCGAACTCGCTCTTCAGAACCTGTAGCTGGTCTTTGAGGAGTTCGATACTGAGGCTCAGGCGGGAAATTTCCTGGTCCTGCTGCGCGACCATATCGTTGAGCGCCTGGATCGTGTAGTCCTGCTCGGTATAAAGTATTTCGAGACGGTCCAGCTTGGTCTGAAGCGATTCAAACACGGTGGGTCACCCTTGCTAAATCCGACCAGTTTAACAAAATTTATCTCGCGCAAACCATACAATGATGGTTTACCGATGATCAATTCATCCGCATAATATGAGTCTTGCAGCTTGTTCAGGCGTTACCGCCCCATAGTAGCAACGAGGATACCCGTGAGCGATTCCCAGATTGACAAGATAGCCAGGATTGCCGAGAAGATTTCGGCCGAAGATAACCGGCGAACCCGACAAACCCACACCATCAACAACCTGCTCGAGGAAAGACAGCAGGTGCTGGTATCGATGTGCGAACTGGCCGAGCTCGAGGCCGGTGAAGTGCCGACGGAAACCGTAATCCACAATCTGCGCAGTTTCAATCAACGCCTGGTGGATTACACGGCGCTCGGACATTTCGAAATCTACGAACGGATCATCGACGGCAAGGAGCGGCGCGGCAACATCAAGATGGTTGCCGACCGGGTTTACCCGTCGATTTCCGAGACCACGCAGTTATTCGTCGAGTTCAACGACAAGTACGACGGCGCCGACGAGGCCGATAGCCTCGTCGACCTGTATCACGACCTGTCGTCGATCGGCGAGGCGATGGCCGAGCGTATCGAATCCGAGGATATGCTGCTGCGCGAAATCAGCGATAACCTCGAAAGCCCGAGCAAGTCCCTCTAAGCACGCCCGCGGCAATACCCCCTGACGTCGTCCCCGCGCAAGGTTCCGCCGGCCTTGAGCCGGGGCGGGGGACCTTGCAATGGCGGCACGATATCAAGATTCCCGCTTTCGCGGGAATGACTCCTTTCGCGGGTATGACTCACTGCGCGGGAATGACTCCTGAAGCCTAGGGAAGTACCCTTTTGAAGGGTTTGACGGTGACCGACGCGTAGGCGCCAGACTCGATATAGGGATCGTCATCGGCCCAGGCCTGCGCGGCCGCGAGCGACTCGAATTCCGCGATGATGATGCTGCCGCTAAAACCGGCCTCGCCGGGGTCGTCGCTGTCGATCGCCGGATTCGGCCCGGCGATGATCAGGCGCCCCTCGTTCTTCAGCGCATTCAGGCGCGCGACATGGTCGGCGCGCACCGACAGGCGCGCGTCGAGGCTGTTTTCGTTATCGATTCCGACAATACTGTACAACATCATCCGGTCTCCTCGTCGGTACTGGGCATGTATTTAGCCAGGAAAAAAGCCTGCGCGACGACAAACGCGACGGTCATGCCCATCAGGCCGAATAACTTGAAATCCACCCAGCTGTCCTCGCTAAACTGTAAACCCAGCGGATCTATGGCGGGCGCGACCACCAGGTTGGCGATGCCGGCGACGATGAAAAAACCGATCCATGCCAGGTTCAGCTGGTTCCATACGCGCTGCTCGCGGATCTCGATCGCGTGCCCCATCATGCGCTGGATCAGCGGTTTGTCGCCGACCAGGTGGCTGCCGAGGAACACCAGCGCGAACAGCCAGTTGATCACGGTCGGCTTCCACTGGATGAAAACCGGATCCTTCAGCGCCAGCGTCGCGCCACCGAATATCAGCAGCAGGGCCAGCGTGATAAGCGGCATCTTTTCGACTTTTTTGACGATGATCGCGGCCGCCACGACCTGCACCAAAGTGACCAGGATCGCCGCCAGCGTGGCCAGGTAAATCGCGTCGCTGGATTCCCCGGGCGTTAGCTGCATCAATGGCACCCAGGAATTGATACCGAGGATTAGTTCATCCGGCAAGTCCAGGTAAAACTTGTACAGGATGAAAAAAAGCAGTATCGGGAAAAAATCGAAAAGTTGTTTCATGCGGCCGGGGGTCTCGTCAAAGCAAGCCGGATTTTACCCTAATACAACCGGCCTGGGTGATTAAAATATATTGGAACCCGCATAAAAAAAAGGCCCCGTAACCGGGGCCTTTTAATGGAATTAACTTGCTATAAAAGCCAGGTATTAATCCCAGGAGTACTTGATGATGTATTCGAGCGAAGTATCGTCGTCCGAACCATCGTCTGCATCACTGGTAACGTACTCAAACCATGACGTGGTCTGCCGTCCGATCGGAAGGGTGTAACCGAGAGTCATATCGGTAGGCTCGGGACCAGCGTCGGGCGAAAGGGAGGCATAGATAAAATAAAACTGGCCAAAGGCAGCAGAGATTTCAGTGGAGTCCGCTTCGGCACCGTTGAGGTCCCAGTTCTGCAGCGAAAGTGCGAGGTATACGTCGCTGAAGGTTCCTGAAACACTGATGCCAGTCACATCTAAATCATCTGCGGCTACTGCGCCTGCGTCGCTTTTCACACCAACGCCGAGTCGGACGGGGCCGGCGTCGAATGCAACGGAGAGTTCAGTACCGTCCAGGCCGGTGTCGTAAGTAGCGTCATTTCTGAAGTAACCGGTGGCGCCGACGCTAACCGCGCCGAATTCACCTTTGTATGAGACGGCGTCGCTAGTACGACCGACAGAGTAGTAGCCGCTGTTCCAGTTGGCGATATCGACAACCGCGTTGATGTTGTCGTAGTAGGTGTGCCATTGATGACCGATGGTCAGCGAACCGAAGTCGCCTTTCAGGCCGACGATGCCATGACGGGTGCTGCCGACTCCAGATCCACCCGATCCAGCGTTCACGCCCCACTCGTACTTGCCGTAAGCGGTCATGCCGTTGCCGAGGTCGGTTTCGCCCTTGAAGCCGATGCGCGAGCCGCGGCTTGCGCTGGCGAAATCGATAGATGAATCGGCGCCGTCGCCGTTATCTACGTTTACCAGTCCAGCACGGATGCTGGCGTAAGCGCCGATGTCGGCCTGGGCGGCCATCGGCGCAGCGATAACGCCCGCTACGGCCAATGCTATTGCAGAAGTTTTTAATTTCATGAGTAATTACCCTTAAGTCAGTTATATGTTGTGCTTAGGATATAAACCGCCCTGACCAATTATTTGCACATTTGCGCAGTCAGGATTGAACGGCCTATGCGCAAGCATAATAGTCATTTTTTGCCCAATAGCAACCCTGTTTTTCGAAAAAAAACAACAAATTTCGTTTTTGTTGCATAAATGTAACAGAAATGACCGAATTTGTTTCGAAATCTTTCACAACTTACTGCTAATTAATTGATTTGAATAATGTTTTGAAACGTTGTTTTATTCCAAATTATTTCCTGTATGATCGCGATCCGGCAGTTCAGGTATATCAGATGGCGCAGTTTTTCGAAATTCATCCGGATAATCCGCAGCGGCGGCTGATCCAGCAGGCGGTTGCGATTATAGATCGCGGTGGCCTCGTGATTTACCCCACCGATTCGAGCTATGCGCTCGGCTGCCACATCGGCGACAAGGCGGCGATGGAGCGCATCCAGCGGATCCGCCGCACCGATAGCGGGCACCACTTCACGCTGGTGTGCAGCGATCTTTCCGAGATCGGTATCTATGCCAAGGTCAGCAACTCGGATTACCGGCTGATGAAAAACCTGACCCCGGGACCTTATACCTTCCTGCTCAAGGCGACCTCGGTAGTGCCGCGGCGATTGATGAACCCGAAGCGCAAGACGATCGGGGTGCGCGTCCCGGACAACAACATCGTACGCGCGCTGCTGCTCGAGCTGGGGCAGCCGATCATGAGCAGCACGCTGATCCCGCCCGGCAAAAGCGAGGCGCTGGACGACGCCGCCGAAATCCGCGAAATCTACGAACGCGATGTCGATCTGGTCATCGACGGCGGGTTTTGCGGCGTCGAGCCTACCACCGTTATCAGCCTGATCGACGGGGTGCCCGAGATCCTCAGGCGCGGCAAGGGCGACGTTTCCTTCCTCGATTAGCACAATCTTCAATCATAGGGACGTCATCCCCGCGCAAGGTCCCCGCCCCTGGCCTCGAGCCGGGGCGGGGACCTTGTACCGAGCAGACGCGGCCTTGCTAAGGGAACCTTCGGGATCAGATCACGTTCTTAGCCGATCCTTTCAGCCGATCCGGCTCGGTTACTCGAAAAACCTGCCCTGACCCCCTCGAAGCGAGCGGCAACGAATACTTCATCAAACTCGAATTAAAGGTGGTCTGCCCAGAGGCTGCTTTGTATAATCCGCGGCAGGGCTACTTTTCTCCGGAACGTCATTATTGAATACCATTAGTCAAAACAACCGCGTGCTGTCAGGCATGCGTCCTACCGGGTTGTTGCATTTAGGCCATTATCACGGCGTATTAAAAAACTGGATCGAGTTACAGCATAGCTACGAATGTTTTTACTTCGTCGCCGACTGGCACGCGCTGACCACGCATTACGAGGATCCGTCGATCATCGGCGACAGCAGCCGCGACATGGTCATCGACTGGCTCGCGGCCGGCGTCAACCCCGGCAGCTCGACGCTGTTCGTGCAGTCGCGTATTCCCGAGCACGCCGAGCTGTACACGCTGCTGTCGATGATCACGCCACTGGGCTGGCTCGAGCGCGTGCCGAGTTACAAGGACCAGCAGGAAAAGATGAAGGACAGGGATCTCGCCACTTACGGTTTCCTCGGTTACCCGCTGCTGCAGAGCGCCGACATCCTGATGTACAAGGCGGGCTTCGTGCCGGTGGGCGAGGATCAGGTCGCGCATGTCGAGCTGACGCGCGAAGTCGCGCGCCGCTTCAATCATTTCTACGGCCGCGAGCCCGATTTCGAAAGCAAGGTCGAGGCCGCTATCGTCAAGATGGGCAAGAAAAACGCGCGCCTCTACAAGGACGCGCGCAAGCGCTACCAGGAACAGGGCGATACCGAGGCGCTGTCGATCGGCCAGGCCCTGCTCGAGGCGCAGCAGAATATCAGCCTGACCGATCGCGAGCGGCTGCTGGGCTACCTCGACGGCGAGGGCCGCATCATCCTGCCCGAGCCGCAGTCGCTGCTCACGGTGTCGTCGAAGATGCCCGGCATCGACGGGCAGAAGATGTCGAAATCGTACAACAATACCATCGCGCTGCGCGAACAGCCGGACGAAGTCGTCAGGAAAATCAAGACCATGCCCACCGATCCGGCGCGCATCCGCCGCACCGATCCGGGCGATCCGGAAAAGTGCCCGGTGTGGGAATTCCACCAGGTTTATACCGATGAAGA
>Ga0224512_10001195_pt1 | contig 25615 bp, 21 predicted proteins | sample SF_May12_sed_USG_4_FD_169103 | JGI IMG/M metagenome (GOLD analysis project Ga0224512, IMG submission 169103) | Sediment microbial communities from San Francisco Bay, California, United States - SF_May12_sed_USGS_13 | ecosystem: Environmental > Aquatic > Marine > Sediment | place: USA... | reverse complement strand
ACGAAGTGGTTGACCGCACCCAGTGAGGCCGCAATGGCGACAAGGCTGAGTTTGGCCATGACCAGTCGACCCCACTCCGTCGTCCACAGTTGTGAAATCGAGTCGAGGTGGGTGTAGGTGAGGATCAGACCGGCCAGTGCAACGCCAACGAGAGAGAGGGAGGCCAGCACGGAGTAGCGGACGGCGACGTCGACGGCCTCGACTCGGCGCTGCACGGCAATCCGGCGACGCAGAAGGAGGAACAGCACGATGACGCCGCCGACCCAGACCGATCCGGCCAACACATGGGTCAAGGTCACCGCCGCCGACAGCAACAGGTCCGGACCGCCCATCGTGTGACCGTCCACCAAGGCCGCGGCGAGGAGCGCCACGATTCCCATCACCGCGCCGTAACTGACCGACGTCGGTCGCCAGCGAAACAGCAGGGGCGTGAGTGAGGCACCGACTTCGGCGCCGTTCTCGAGCGGCGGATGATTCGTGACCGCCGACGACGGCGGACCAGCGGCCAGGACACCGACCCGGGTCATGTCGGCGCGGATCACGTCGCTTCGCCGAGAGCCGATCTGCTCCCGATGGAAATGACTTCCCGTCGACACCCCGAATGCGCCGATCAGGTGGAGGGCCACGGCTCCACCAAAGCGGGACGACAGCGCCTCGGTCCATTCGACCGGAGACAGGATCGAAGCCCAACCACCGCCCCGCACCACGACCTGGGCGACCGATTCGGCGATAACTCCGGCCACGATCACCAGCGCGGCTCTACGGGCGATTGCCATCACGAGGCGACCTTCGCCGACGGTGCCGCACAGCACCCTGATCAGGAACACGAGCGCACCGATCGCCACGAGCGACCCGGCCATGGTTGCAAGCCGACCGACAATGCCGAGGGCCCGCATTCCGGCGGATCCGTTCAGCTCGGCGTCGGGGACGCCCGGGATCGGGTCGGCGACCACCGGGACCGACTCGATGGTCGGGCGTTCGGTGACCACAGCCAATGCGGCCGCCTCCTCGAACTCATCCCGGCGATCGTTCCCGGGATCGGCTGAGGTGGTTTCGCCGGTCAAAGGCTCGACGGCCGACACGACCGCGGGTGACCGTTCGGCGTCGGCTTCCGGCACCGTCACGTCCGGCTCCTCGGCGACGACGGTGAAGACGAATCCTCCGTTCAGGGCATGGAAGTCGGCGGAACGAATCGTCCACTGCATGCCGGTCTCACCACCGGTGATCGGTGGGTCGAAATGCAGCCGGAACGTGCGACCGTCCGAGCTCTCCCAATCGTTCGGAGTGCGAATCTCGCCGTCGGCTTCGATCACCTGAAAGCCATCGCCGATCGGCTCGGTCCGGTCGGTGAACACGAGCGTGATCTCACTGACCGGGTCGTCGAGGACCGCCCCGGCCGTTGGATCCGACGATTCCACGCCGGCGTGAGCGGCCGCGGGTGACTCGACGAGCAACAGCATGATGGCCGCCATGCTCGCCGCAACCGCCGCGGTCCGCCGAAATATACCCACGGCGGTGCATGCTATCCGACACAATGGCTGTCGGTCCGGATTTCCAGCCGAAATGTTCGGGCGAGTCGAAGCTAGGGTGATTGTTCAGGTACCGGCGCATGCCGATGCCGTCGCAACGACCAGGCGAATCCGGCCCGAACGGGCCGAACAGGAGCAGATCATGGCCGACGCAACCACGACACCATCCGATCAATCAACCGACCGCACCGCCGAATGGGATCGGCTGCGCAGGACCTACATGCAACCGGCCGACGAGCGTCCGCCCTCGACGGCACGCGGCGTTCACCACATGGCGATCCTGTCGTCGAACGTCGAGCAGACGATCAACTTCTATCAGGGAATACTCGGCTTTCCGCTCACCGATCTTTTCGAGAATAGGGACTACCCGGGTTCGACACACTTCTTCTTCGACATCGGCAACGGCAACGGTCTGGCCTTCTTCGACTTTCCCCGGCTCGGTCTCGGCGACTATGCCGAGGTGTTGGGCGGCCTCCACCACATTGCCATCTCGGTGACCGAGGAGAACTGGCACCAGCTTCGCGGTCGCCTCGAGGAAGCCGGCGTCGACATCGTGTTCGAGGATCGCACGTCGATCTACTTCATGGGCCCCGACGGCGAACGCCTCGAGCTCATCGCCGATCCCCTGGGTGAGATGTACGGCTCCCAGGTGCTGTAGCCGCCCGCTTGGATTCGCCGCCGACACCGGAACCCGAGCGGTCCTCCGCCATCGGGTTCGGCCGCCCGGTCAACCGGGTCGATCTTCTTCGGTCTCTTGTCGGACTCGCCGTCGTCGTGATCTGCTTCGCGTGGCTGCTGCCGGCCTTCGCACCGTACGGGGCCGTCGTCGATCAGCTCCGGCCGGCCGCGGGCAACCTCGGGTTGGGTGGGTCGCTGCTGCTGACCCTGGCGGTGCTGGCCAACCTGACCGCACCGTCGCTGTCGCAGCTCGCCGCCCTGCCCGGCCTCACCATCGGCCGGGCGGTGTGGGCCGACTGGAGTACGACCACGGTCACCAACCTGATACCGGGCGGCAGCGCGTTGTCGATCGGCCTCATATGGGCCATGTACCGGTCGTTCGGCCTGGCTCGGGCGGCGATCGCCCGCGCCATCGTGGTCACTGGCGTCGGTGACATCCTGGTCAAGTTGGGCACACCTCTGCCCGCACTGCTGTGGCTGTGGACCCAGCGCCCGGTGAGCGGAGCCCTGGCCCAGGCGGCGATTGTCGCCACGGTGTTGTTCGCGGTCGCGGTCACCCTGATGTTCGTCATCGTCTCGGGCCCGGCGACCGCAGCCCGCCTCGGGCGGTTCCTCGATCGCCTGCCGATCGCCGGCCGGGGCTGGCCGCACCGGCTGGAGAAGCTTCGGGTCGACACGGTCAGCCTGCTCGGGACCCGCGGTTGGGCGCTGGCTGCAGCAACGGTTGCGGGCCACGCCAACCTCTACCTGCTCCTGGTGCTGTGCCTCCGGGCGGCGGGTATCGAGCGGGCCACGCTGGGTTGGGCGCCAATTCTCGCCGCCTTCGCCTTCGGCCGGCTGGCGACGGCGCTGCCGATCACCCCCGGAGGGTTGGGGATCATGGAGGTCGGTCTCACGGGGGCCTTGAGCGCCGTCGGATCAGCGCCGTCCGCCGCGCTCGTCGCCGCGGTTCTGCTGTTCCGGGCCGTCAGCTTCGCCTTACCGCTGCCGCTCGGCACGGTCGGGCTGATGATGTGGAACGTCAGGGCCTCGACCAGCCGCCGCCGGCCAGATCCAGCATGACCTGAAGCAAGGTGTCGGCCCCGACCGCCAGGTGGTCGGGGTCGGTGTGTTCGGCCGGGTTGTGGCTGATGCCTTTGTGGCTTGGGGTGAAGATCATCGCCGTGGGGCACACCCGAGCCATCATCTGGGCGTCGTGACCGGCCCCCGAGGGCATCCGCAACGTCGTCGCTCCGAGAGACCGGGCGGCGGCCTCGACCAGGTCGACGACACGGGAGTCGAACACGACCGGGTCGAAGCGGGCCAGCGACCGGGTCGAGACGGCGACCCCTTCGGTGGTGGCGAGTTCGTCGAGGTGGGTGTGCAGTCGTTGCTCGGCGCCAGTCAGGATCCCGTTGTCGGTGTTGCGCAGATCGACGGTGAGGGTGGCCGATGCCGCGACGACGTTGACGAGATTCGGGTGCAGGTCGATCGCGCCGACGGTTCCCACCTGGGGATGTCCGAGTTCTCGGGCCAGGGACCGGACGAAGGTCGCGACGGAGGCTGCGGCGAATCCGGCGTCGTGCCGTAGTCGCATCGGTGTCGTGCCGGCGTGATTCGATTGGCCCTCGATGGTGACCTCGGTCCAGGAGATCCCCTGCACGCCCTCGACGACCCCGACGTCGATACCGGCCTCCTCCAGTACCGGACCCTGCTCGATGTGCAACTCGACGAACGCATGCGGTACCAGGCCGGGACAGGGAGCGGGGCCCCGGTAGCCGATGCGGTCGAGTTCCTCCCCGACGGTGGCCCCGTCGATACCGACCGTGTTGTGAGCCTGTTCCAATCCCATGCCGCCGACGTAGACGAGTGATCCCATCATGTCCGGTGCGAAACGGGCGCCCTCCTCGTTGGAGAAGAAGGCGACAGCCAGCGGCCGCGGTGGGACGAAACCCTCCGTGGCCAGTGTCTCGATGACCTCGATGCCGGCCAGCACGCCGAGGTTCCCGTCATAGCGACCGCCGGTGGCCACGGTGTCGATGTGGCTGCCGGTCATAACCGGGGCCAGGTCCCGGGCATCCTCGGGCATCGAGTCGGGCCGCCAGACCCCGACCACATTGCCGATGCCGTCGACGGTGACCTCGAGCCCCAAATCCCTCATCCAGGTGAGGACCAGCTCGCGGCCCGCCCGGTCGGCGTCGGTGAAGGCCAGCCTCGAGCAGCCCGTCGTCTCATCGATGCCGCCGATCTCCGACAGCTCGGCCAGACGGGACAGGAGCCGCTCGATGTCTATGTGTGGGTCGGACTCGGGGGTCACTGGTCTCCTCCCGGTGATCGTCGGCGGGCGAGGAGGGCCGACCGACGATGGACCGGCTAGTCCGACGCCTCCTTGATGGCTTCGAAACCCTTCTCCACATCGGCCAGATGGTGAACCGGATCATGGAGCAGGTACAGGGCGAAGCTAGCAACGGTGAACGCCGATCCGTCGGACCTCATGCCGGTTCGTTGCCACTGATCGCCACGTACCTTGTCGAGCAGGTCGGCGAACCGACCGGCGTTGACCGCAAGGTCGTAGCTGATCTTGTTGGCGTCCTGACGGCGGTAGCCGTCTTCGATCGCCGTGGCGTCCTGGTCCCAGTTGGCGAACGTCGGGTGCTTCTTCTTCAACATGAGCAGGAGACGCTCGGCGCCCAAGGCGTAGACGTCACGCACGTGGGCTCCGTATTCCAACGCCGACCACCGCGGCGGCCGTCCGGGCGGCACCGGAGGTCGCTGCTCCACGATCTCGCCGCGACCGAGCACGGCCCGCCAAGCGGCGGCGTTGGCCCTGACCCGACCGGCGACGTCCTCGGGTTCGATCGTGGAGGCGTCGAAGTCGCATTCGGGGCAGGGTTCGTTGAGAACCCAGGTCCAGTCCTTGGTGTCGGGGGGTGGATGCTCCATACCTTGACACTAACCCGGACGATTGGATGTCAATCAATTGGATGGGCCCCCGAGCCCCGACGGCTCGGGGGCCCAGATCCGCTAGGAACCGATGATGCCGCCGTCCTTGCGCTGCAACACCACGGTTGCATCGCGTGGCACGTCGCCCACCCCATAGGGGAACAGGGTCTTACCCCCATCCCCGTTCCCGGGATGTTGGACGTTGATGAACATCGTCCGCCGGTCAGGGGTGACGGCGATGCCGGTGATCTCGCAGTCCTTGGGTCCACTGAACAGGCGACGGATCTCGCCGGTGGCCGGGTTGGCCACCAGCAGCTGATCGTTGGCACCCTCCTCCGCCGGCGGGAAGGGCGGCTGGCGACCGTCGGTCTCGATGAACAGGCGACCGTCGGGATCGGCCCACAGGCCGTCGGGCGAGCCGAAGCCGTGGTCGGTGTCCTCGGTCTCGGAGGCCAGGATGAAGATGTCCCACTCGAAGGTGGTGCCCACGTGATGGTCGGCGTCCCGCCAGCGGATGATGTGGCCGTTCGGATTGGGGGCCTGGGGGTTGGCGGCGTTGGGTTCGGTACGCCGGCTGTTGTTGGTCAGCGTGCAGTAGACGTCCTCGTTGATGGCGACGGTTGTCCACTCGGGCCGGTCCATCGGGGTGGCCCCGGCGGCGTCGGCGGCGAGCCGGGCGAACGTCACCACCTCGTCCATGGAGGAGAACACGGCGGCCACGTCGGGGTTGTTCAGCGACAGCTCCAACCAGTCGCCGCTGCCGTCGTCGTTGAACCGGGCCACGTAGAGCGTGCCGTGATCCAGGGGCGACTGGCCTTTGGCGATCATCGATTTGTAGTTGTCCTCGGAGACGAACTTGTAGATGTAGTCGAAACGTTCGTCATCACCCATGTAGACGACGACCCGGCCGCCCCGCCCGACCGTGGTGGCCGCACCCTCGTGTTTGACCCGGCCCAGTGCCGTCCGCTTGACCGGCTTGACGTCGGGGCGGTTGGGATCGATCTCGACCACCCAGCCGAAGCGGTGGAGTTCGCCGGCGTAGTCGGGGTTGGCCACGTCGAATCGAGGGTCGTACCGGTGCCAGTAGTACTCGAAGCCGATCTCGTCGAAGCCGTAGCGGCCCTGGGTTTCGTTGGGTTCCCAGTCGGGGTCCTCGGTCCCGAAGTAGCCGTTGTAGTTCTCCTCGCAGGTGAGGTAGGTACCCCACGGCGTGTAGCCGTTGGCGCAGTTGTTCAGCGTTCCCTGCGGCTCGTTGCCGGCGGCGTTCATCAGCAGGGGGCTGCCGGCGGCGGGCCCGCTGAACTCGACCGGGGTGTTGACGGTGATCCGGCGGGAGCGGTCGCTCTGCACCACCTGCCACTGACCGCTGTCATCGCGCATCAGCTCGATGACACTGCAGCCGTGGGCGTTCTGGGAGATGGTCACCTGCTCGGCGTTTTGCGGCTCGTCGTCGTCGAAGACATGTTTGTTGGTCCCGAACTCGTGGTTGATGCACAGCAGCCCGTGGTCGTTGTTCTCCTGCGGTCCGCCGAGCGGGAAGAACCACATGCCGTCGTGGCCGATACCGACCTGATCGGCCTGAGCGGCGGCCGAGGTCGGTGGATAGCTCCAGTCGGGGGTGTCACTGGACAGCGGCGTACCCCAGGGGATGATGACGTCCGAGGTGTAGTCGTCCGACACCGACACGTCGGTCCCGAAATAGAGCGGAATCGGGGTGAACCCGATCGTCGCCTTGTTGGACGGATTGCCGGCCTGATTCTTCGGTCCGGCGGCGACGGCCCGGGTGGCGGCAGTGGCCGGAGAGGCCACGAGGAAGGCCCCGATGGCGCTTCCCAAGGTGCCTCCGAGCACGGCCCTCCGGCCCATCCGGGCCTTCAGGACGTCATCGAATGGACGGTTGTCGGAGGTGTTGGTGGCTGGCGCGTCGTCGTGGATGGTTTCGGGATCGTGCATCGCTGTTACTCCAAGAAGGTAGGTGATGGTCGAAGCGGGTTTGCTTTCCGAAGATTACGCTTGCGTGAACATTCGATGCAACACGAACCGAACATCGTGGACACGACACGCCGTCTACCAGTACTCCTCGTAGTGGATGTTTCCGGGCTGGTTCCGCCGGCTGAGCACGAACCCTCGTCTCGTCAGCAGCTCGACCACCCCCTCGGTTTCGGGGAAGTGCTCATTGCCCTCGGCGTCGCGCTCGGGGAGGCCGATCATGGCCGGGTTGCCGCACAGGTAGACGTTCGTCCTCTCGGGATCGAGTGCAACCCCGAGTTCGGTGGTGAAGGTGTCATCGCGCAACAGATCCTGGATGTAGCGTTTCGGTACATCCGGCTCACGCGTCGGCAACGGGAGGTAGTGGTAGTTGGGGTAGCGGGCGTGGAGCGCCTCGTGTTTGTCCCGGTAGCCGAGGTCGGCCCAGTGGCGGACGGAGACGGCGGAGACGATCGGCCCATAGTGCCCCTTCGACAGCAGCTCGACCACCATCGCGTTGTGGGGTGCCTCGCCGGTTCCGGTCGACAGGAACACCACCGTCGAAGCCGGGTCGTGGACCGCGGCCAAGGTGTACCGGCCGGTCACCTTTGGGCCGAGATAGATCCGGTCACCGGGGCGCTTCAATGCCAGCCTCGGTGTCAGCCCGGGCACGTGGCCGTCGCTCGGTGGGACCAGCACGATGTAGAACTCCAGCTCCTCGCCGCTGGTGTCGGCCGCCAGGTAGCCCCGATCGTCGAAGATGCGACTCGAGATCGAGTAGGAGCGTCGGACGAGCTTGAACCACTTGTCGTCGAGACCGGGATCGACGGCGTCATCGATCCGCTCCTCCCAGTAGCCCAGACCCAGGGAGGCGTACTGACCCGGGATGTGCGACGTCCTCCCGCCGTCGGGCCGAACCCGCAGGACCCAGAGATCGGAATGGGTGGGCTCGAACTTGGTGATCGTGGCGTTGTAATGCTCCGCCCTCAACTCGTCGACCACCCCGGGGAGCCGCTGCCGCACGGCGATGTCGTCGAGCTCGGGGGTCAGGTCGACCTGGGGAAACAGTGCCTCCGCCATCCGCCGACCGATGTTGAAGCCGTCGGCCACGGGGAACTGACCGGCGGCCTCGGACTCCGATCCGACGAACCAGACGCGTCCCGACCCTGCGGCGGCCTCGGTCAGGCCGAACGACGCCGGATCGGCCAGCACCCGGCTGCCGGCGAAGACGACGTGATCGAACTCGAGGTCGGGGGTCATCCGGCCTTCGAAGTCGGCCACCGGGAACCCGTCGACGATCGTCAGCGCCTCGAGGGCGCCGCGGTACAGCACGGTCGCCCGGCGCTCACGTTCGAGGGTGCGTAGAACGTTGTCGCCTGCCGGTGACAGCAGCTTCGGATCCAGGCCGGACGCCGCCAGGACGACCCTGCCTCCTGCCCCCGCAAGCTGGGCGGCGATCTCGACGGCGTGGTCGGTGTTGCCGACCACCAGCACATCGCGGTCGATGAGGTCGACGGGCACGGCGTCGACATGGATCCGTGACCGGTCCTCGGGGAGCGGGACCGAAGGAGCCCATGCGGGATCCGGCGCCCTGACGGTGACCGCCGCGGCCGCGGCCACGTAGGTTCGCCTCGAAGTCCGGATCAAGATGTGATCGCCGTCGGACCCCTCGTCGGGGGGAAGCTCGATCGACTCGACCGGCTCGTCGTAGCCGACGTCGAGGGCCTCCCGACCGACGAGCTCCGGATAGGCGACACTCAGACCGGCCTCGACGACCCGTACCCGCAAACCCGACCGCTGCGACGAAATGGCCAGTGACAGGCCGGCGGCCATCCCGCCGACGACCACGAGGTCGTAGTCGCTCATCTGGCGGTCGTGGTCGGATTCATCGATCTCCACAGACTGGTTCACGGGCTTCCCTCTCGAGACGATCGGTCCGGGGTCGTACCGGCTTCATGATTCCACAAGGTCCTCGGCGGCTGCGCCATCGGGTGCAGCCGGGACGGTCGCATATGATCGAACCGTGACCGCACTCGACCATCGACTGGTCGTCGTCGCCTGCAGCTGGACCGACGAACGGCCCCGCCTCCGGGTGCGTCCACCCAATGCGGCGTCGTCGCTGGTGGACGCCGCCGGCTTCCGCCTCCACTATCGGGTCGACGATGTTCCGGTCTGGCACTGCCCCGGCCGGATCCCGTTCCGATCCGGGCGGGGCGACTACATCGACTGCCTGAACCGTCCTCAACCCGACGGCCGCAAATGTGTCGACTGCGCAGTGGCCGAGGCGACACTCGCCGGCAGCCTCCACCACGCCCACGTCCGGTCGGCCGAGGAACTCGACACCGCGGTCGACAAACATCTTCGCCGGCCCAACATCCTGTATCTCGCCGGCTTCGGCGACGGGTCGATCAAGATCGGCACCTCGACGGCGGAGCGAACGGCCAAACGACTGCTGGAGCAGGGGGCGCTGCTGGCCGCCGTCGTGGCCAAGGCCAACGACGGGATCGTCGTGCGCCACATCGAGGACCAGGTGACCGAGCGGCTCGGCATTCCGCAGTCGGTCGGCGTGGCCCGCAAACTCAGGGGACTCGTGTCGCCGATGTCGGCTGATCGCCTGGCGGCGCGGCTCGACACCGAGCGGGAACGGGTCCACGATCTGCTCGATCACGAGGCGCCGGAGGGCGTGACGCCGACGCTCGAGCCGTGGGTGAACCCCGACCACGGGCGGATCCGCGAGGAGAAACTGTTCCCCTATCCGGCCGATCTCCGCCGCGACGCCCACCACCTGACCATCGACTATCTGGTTGGACGGCTCGCCGTGGTCGTCGGCCGAAGCGGTGATCGATTCGTGATCGATCTCGGTCGGATCTTCGGGCTCGAACTCCAGCCGGGTGATTTCGACCCGGTCGAGATCACGGTCCAGGACTCGCTCTTCTGACCCCTCAGTCGCGGTCCTGCCAGGTGCAGACGCAGACCTCGTTGCCGTCGGCGTCGGCCAGGATCCAGAAGGCCCGCGCCCGTTCGGCCGACACCAGGGTGCCGCCGGCGCCAAGAGCGGCCTCGATGCGGGCTTCGACCTCGTTCGGCGGGACGGTGATGTCGAAATGGATCCGGTTGCGGACCGGCCGCGGCTCGTCGAGGCCGGCGACCTCCGTGGCGGTCGACTCGGTCGGTGTCGTTCTCGGTCTCGCGACTATAACGGAGGGCCATGAGACTCATCTCCCGGACGCTGGATGTGCCAACGTCTCCGATCGCCGATGCCCATCGCCACGTCGCCGACCGCAACCCGGACGTCCCGTTGCTCGACCTGTCCCAGGCCGCCCCGAGCTACCCGACGGCACCGGCTGTCGCCACCCGTGTCGCCGAGGTCGCGGCCTCCGACGGCGGGGGACGGTACGCGCCGCCGCCGGGCCTGCCCGACCTCCTCGACGCCTTCGCCGACGACCTGGCCCTGTCCTACGGGGCGTCGTTCGACCACGACCAGATCCTGCCTACCGGGGGCTGCAATCAGGCTTTCTGCGTCGTCGCTTCGACCCTCAGCCGCCCGGGCGACGAGGTGATCGTACCGGTGCCGTATTACTTCAACCACGACATGTGGTTGAAGCTCGACGGTGTTGTTCCCCGCTACCTGCATCCGACGGATCCGATGGTTTCGCTCGTTCCCGACCCGGACCGGGCCGCCGATCTCATCAACGAGCGAACCCGGGCCATCCTGCTGGTCACCCCCGGGAATCCCACGGGCGTCACCATCCCACCCGAGGTGATCGCGGGCTTCCACGACCTCGCCGCCGCCAACGACCTGGCGCTGATCATCGACGAGACCTACCGCAACTTCCGCACCACCGACGATCCGCCGCACCGGCTGTTCGATCGGCCGGACTGGACCGACACCGTCGTCTCCCTCCACAGCTTCTCGAAGGACCTGGCGATCCCGGGCTACCGGGTTGGGGCCATCGTGGCCGGGGCCGAGGTGAAGGTCGAAGCGCTCAAACTGCTCGACTGCGTGCAGATCTGTGCGCCGCGGGTCGGCCAGGAGGCCGCCGCCGCCGGACTCCGGCTCGCCCGCGAGTGGCGGGCCGACAAGGCGGCGGGTATCAACCGGGCGCTTGACCACTTCCAAGCGGTGATGGCCGACAAGCCCGGCGGCTTTCGTCTCGCCTCCGCCGGAGCGTTCTTCGGCTGGGTTCGTCATCCGTTCGACGATCGCCCCACGGAGCAGGTGGTGCGGGACCTCGTGGTCGAGCACGGCGTGCTCGGCATTCCGGGCACGGCTTTCACGCCGACCGACGAGGGATGGATCCGCTTCAGCTACGCCAACCTGTCGACCGCCGAGCTCGACGAGTTCGCCCGCCGTCTGGCCATCGCAGGCGAGTGACCGCCGCCGGGCCCGGCGGCGGCCGCTAGAGTGGCCGCCATGGCGAAGGTCACCATCTACCACAACCCCCATTGAAACTCTTCCAAAAACGCCTTGGCGGTCGCCGAGGAGCTGGGAGTGGATCATGACGTCGTGCTCTACATGAAAGAGCCACCGGACCGGGCCGCCCTGGAGAAGATCGTGGCCGGGCTCGAGGACCCCGTCGAGGATCTCGTTCGCAAGGACTCGCGGTTCAAGAAGCTCGAACTCGATCCCGACGACTACGTCGGCAACCCGGAAGCCGTGATCGACCTGCTGGTCGAGCAGAAGGCACTCCTGCAACGGCCGGTGATCGTCAAGGGGCGCAAGGCGATCATCGGGCGGCCGAAGACCCGTATCGTCGAATTCCTGGGCTGAGCGCACGCGGGACGATCGACGATCCCACCTCGGGCGATCAGCCGAGGCGGTTGTCGATCTCGTCGGCGCGACAAGTCAGAAGATCGAGACGTTCGTCGAGACCGGCCGGCTGGGGCAGGTCGAGGATCTGGAACACGTCGCGCCAGCGATGGGCCCAGTCGTGTCGCCGGGCGGCCAGGGAGGCGTTCCGGAGTCGCATCCGCCGACCGGACTCGGGGTCGTTGTACTTGTCGAGGAGCGTTTCCAGCTCGGTCGTCTCGGTCGATTCGACGACCACCTCGCCGACGAGCTGTCGCTGATTCTCCTCGTCGGGCGGCATCCCGATCAGGATGGATCCGGCGGCCAGACCCTCGAAGAGACGTCCGGGAACGATCCGAAGACCGCCGATCTCCTGCGGACGGTCGTGTTTGCCGTAGTTGCAGACGGCCATGCGCGATTGGCGGTACCAGTTGGCCACGGCGTCACGATGCTGTCGCCACGACACCGCTTTGCCGTCGAGGGTGTCGTAAAGGTACAGCTCCTGGTTGGCCGCCGCCCACTCGAGAATGCGGCGGTGCTGCGTCGGCTCCCGCCTCCCGATCCCGAGCACGGCGATGTTGCGGTTCGGCTCCGGGTCCGGACCGCCGAACGTGACGACGTCGACCGCAGGCGGCAGGCAGTGGACATCGGCGTTCGGCACAAGCTCGGCGAATCGGTCGACCACCTCGCGGATACCGACGAAGACGTGATCGACCATGTCGTAGCCTTCATAGGCGAGGCGGTCGTCGAGTTCGCTCGGCCAGACCTCCGGCATCCAGACCGAGATGGTCTTGGCCGACCGCCGAAGCCGACCCAGCCGCTCGACGAGGGGAACCTCCCAAGCGCCATGAGCCATCAGGATGAGATGGTCGGCCTCGCCGGGGCGCACGTCGAGAGGCTCAAGCAGGCCGTCCGAACGCGCCGGCAGCACCCGATGGCTGCCGGCGATCCGTCGGAGACCACGCCCGGCGACCCGTCGGAGCTTCACACGGGGATGGTGGCGGTGCACGTCGAGCAGACCGAGCCGAGCACCGCCGACCTCGACCAGAACGTTTTCCGCCTCACTCCAGGCGCTGTAGGCCAGTTGGTCCGCCGGACCACCGGACGCGCCACGTTGCGAGAGCACGACTACGTTCATATGTCCGAATGACCCCTGCCCAAAATGCCTGGTACCCCTCGACCTCGGTCGATCCAGATGGTACACGTCGGTCGACGAGGCCGCCGCTCCACCACGAATCGCCGGACACTACGCTGTGTCGCGCAGCCAGTTGCGAAGTGCCTCGACCTTGCCCGACCTGGCGATCGTCGCAAGACCCGTCCGCTGCAGGATCGGGAAGGGCTGGTCGGTCTCGATCGGCGTGGCCAGGGAGACGAGCCGGTCGTCGTCGAGCAGGGCCGTGACGATGTGCTCCCATCCGAGAGCGATCCCCTGACCGTCGAGGGCGGCCTGCAGGACGAGAGAGTAGTCGTTGCTGCGATAACCGCCGAGCGAACTCCTCAACGCGATGTCGTGGTCGGCGAACCAGCGTTCCCAGTTGTACCGGGGGCGGTAGCGCTCCTCCAGATGAAGCAGGGGAGCTTCGAGGAGGCGGCCGGGGTCGGGACGGCGACCGCCGAACAGCCGGCGGGCCAGGGTGGGGGCCGCGACCGGCACGATCCGTTCCACCCGGAACAGGGTCGCCTCCAGATGCTGCGGCCGTTCGAGTCCGAGCGGGATCCACAGATCGGCGTCATCGAGCCCGACGGCGTCATCGCTGTCGGTGGTGATCACCCGGAGATCGATGTCGGGATGCCGGCGTTTGAAGTCGGGCAGCCGGGGCAGGAGCCAGAAATTGGCCAGCGACGTGGAGACCGAGAGGCTGACGACGTCGTTGGTCCCGACGCGTCGGGCCGCCTCGACGGCGTCGTCGACCTCGGCAAATGCCACGGCAAGACGCCGGTACAGCAGCCGACCGGCGGCGGTCATCGTCAACCCCCGGGTCGAGCGCTCCAGCAGCTGCACGCCGAGCGCGGATTCGAGGCGGGCCACGGCATGGCTCGTGGCCGGCTGGCCGACGCCCAGCTTGCGGGCAGCCGCCGTGAAGCTACCGGATTCGGCGACGGCGGCGAAGGTTCGGAGCCAGCGGTCGGAGACGGTCACCAGGAAGAACGGTACCGGCCCAGCTCCTGATCCGTCCATCGATTTTTTCGATGAATTGATGACCGAATCGTCTGATTGACGGTCAATTCAACGGTGTCTACTGTTTGCCATATTCGCTCGATCGATGATCGATCTAGTCAAACATCGGGAAGGGCCGCAACGCGTGACCACGGGAGAGCCGAGGATCGGATTCATCGGACTGGGAAACATGGGAGGGCCGATGGCGCGCCGATTGGTCGACGCCGGCTACCCCGTGCAGGTCTTTGATCTGGTGCCCGAGGCGGTGGCCGATCTCGTGGCCACCGGAGCCAAGCCGGCCGACTCGTCGGTCGCCACCGCGTCGGGGGCCGACCTTCTCCTGACCTCGCTCCCCCGGCCCGAACACGTCGAATCGGTCATGGCCGGACCCGATGGTGCGCTGGCTGCGCTTGCGCCCGGCTCGTTGTGGGTCGACCTGACCACCAATCGGGTGGAACTCCTGGCCCGGCTGGCGGCCGAGGCCCCCGACGGGGTTTCGGTGGTCGAGTCGCCGGTGACCGGGGCCGTCGACGGCGCCCGCACCGGCGACCTCACCCTCTTTGTGGGCGGTGCCGAGGCCGACGTCGACCGAGTCGCCCCCGTGCTCGACCATCTGGGGATGGTGATCCGGTGCGGGGCGTTGGGAACCGGCAACGTCGTCAAACTCGTCACCAACCAGTTGTGGTTCGTCGCCGCGGCGGCGCTCGGTGAGGGGTTTGCCGTCGGCTTGGCCAACGGGGTCGAGTTGGACATACTGTGGCACGCCATCCGCAACAGCGTCGGTGACAGCTTCGTGGCCCGTCACGACGCCCCATCGATCTTCGCCGGTCATTACGACCCGTCGTTCACCCTCGGTCTGTGCCTGAAGGATCTGGGTCTGCTCGGTGAGCTCCAGGAGCGGGTCAGGGCGGAGCTGCCGATGACCGACGCCGCCAGGGCGGCCTTTGCCGCTGCGGCCGAACGCTACGGGGCCGACGTGGGCGAATTGCACGTGGCCAAACGGATCGAGGACGACGCCGGCTTGTCGATGCGACTCGACGGCGACTGGGTCCCCCCCTGGGAGAAATGACCGCTGGAAATCGAGCGTGAAGGAGCAGCCGGCATGAACGGCACCACAATGACGGCGCGATACGGGCTGGGCGATCTGATCGACGTCGACCGTTACCCATTCGACCAACCGGATTCCGCCGCCTACCGGGCGGCCGTCGACGCCGCTCGGGCCCAGCTGCGGACCGACGGTTGCGCCGTCATCAAGGATCTGATCCGGCCGGCCGCCCTGTCGATCCTGTCGTCGGAGATCGTCGAACGGAAACCGACCACCCACTACTCGACCCAGACGATGAACCCCTACTTCCACACCGAGCACAATCCGGACTACCCCGACCGTCATCCGGTCAACACGTTCCTCGAACGGTCCAGCGGTTTCATTCCCGGTGATTCGTGGGAGTCGGGGTGTGCCACCGACGTCATCTTCCGGGCCCCGGAGCTGACCCGGTTCCTGGCGGCCTGCCTGGAGATACGCCGGCTGCACTGCTACGCCGATCCGCTGGCCGGTCTGACGGCCAACATCCTCGATCCCGGCCAGCAGTTCACCTGGCATTTCGACACCAACGACTTCGCGGTCACGGTGCTGGTCGACGAGGCCGACGAGGGCGGCCTGTTCGAGTACGTGCCCAACATCCGCAACGCCGACGACGAGGGCTTCGACCACATCCAGGACGTGCTGGAGGGCGGCCGCGACGGCGTCGTGACGCTCGATCTGCGACCCGGGGATCTGCAGATCTTCCGGGGCCGCTACTCTCTGCACCGGGTGAGTCGGGTGGCGGCCGACTCCGTGCCCCGCCATGCGGCCATCTTCGCCTACACCGAACAGCCCGGCGTGATCGGGCGGGTGGTGCGAACCCGGCAGCTCTTCGGTCGGGTCCTACCTGAACACGAGGCGGCCGAGCGGGAGCGGGTCCGCTCCGACACCCTGTTGGATTGATCGGAATTCGCAGCTCGGAACAGCAGAGGTTTTCGGCTGAGCGGGTAAACACCAGGAGCCTGATGCGGGTGTGCATACTGTGAGCACCCAAGGAGGTCCCGCCATCAGCAACGGCCACTCCCGGCCCGACCGGGGCCAAGTCGAATACGCTGACACCGCAACCCCACTGGGTCCCACCGCGGTGCCGACGTTCGACGCCGTCTTCGTCGATGAGTACCCCAAGATGGTGGCCCTGGCGGCCGCGGTGTCGGGGCGCCGGACCTTCGCCGAGGATCTGGCCCAGGAGGCCATGACCCGCCTTCACCGCAATTGGGGCCGGATTCAGGGCTTCCAGGCGCCGGGCGCCTGGGTTCGCCGGGTGACCATCAACCTCGCCCTGTCCCAGCGCCGCCGGCTGGCCAACGAGACCAAGGCCAAGCTGCGGTTGCGGTCGGCTCCGGTCGATGATCGCCCGCCGTCGACGCACGCTGAGCACCAGCCGGTGTGGGAGGCGGTGGCGGCCCTACCGGGCAAACAGCGGGCCGCAGTGGCCCTCCGCTATCTGGAGGACCGCTCGATCGACGAGATCGCCGATGTGCTGGAGATCGCGCCGTCGACGGTTCGGGTTCACCTGCATCGGGCAGCGCAGACACTGAGGGAGCGGCTTCCGGACTTCGATCCCCGTCCTCTGACGACTCACGACGGCCAAGATCACAGCAACGATCAGGAGGCTCGACCATGAACGGGAACGCCAACCGGGATCCGGTCCGCAACGCCTTCGACGCCCTTCGCACCGAAACACGAGGTCTCGACACCATGGAACCACTTCGCGCCGTAACCAATCAGCAGACTCCGGGCACCGGGGGTCGGCCAAGCCGCTGGCCGCTCCTGGCCTCGGCCGCCGTCGTCCTGGTGTTCGTCGTCGGGATTGCGGCATGGCTCAGCCGAGACGACGGGCAGTCGATCGACACCGACATCGCGGCCGACACGACCGCCGACGACGGCGGTGCAGCGGCGCCACTCGACGCTGATTCGCTGGCGGGGACCACGTGGACGCTGCGAGCCGGCGGCGGGCCGGGCGGCGACATCACCCTCGTCGACGGCTACCCGATCACCCTGACCTTCGAGGCCGACAGCTTCGGCGGCACGGCCGCGTGCAACGGTTACGGGTCGGCGTACTCGATCGACGGCGGCCGCATCGAGATCGAGGGCATCAGCGCCACCGAGATGGGCTGCGAACCGACCGTCCAGGCCGCCGAGCAGGCATATTTCGCCGCCCTGTCCGACGTCACCGACATCGCCATGGTCGGCGACGAACTGACCCTCGCCGGACCGTCGACCGAACTCGTCTTCACCCGCCGACAGCCGGCCCCGACCGAGGAACTGGTCGACACCCTCTGGCTGCTCGACACGATCATCCGAGGCGAGGCGGCCAGCACTGTGCTCGGAGATCCGGCCACGCTCCTGATCGGCAGCGACGGGACGTTCACCGGCAGCACCGGCTGTCGCAGCTTCAGCGGCCGTTACCAGACATTCGGCTCCGACGTGCAGTTCAACGAGTTCGCGGCCGGTCCCGAGGAGTGCCCCACCGAGCTGCGGGAGCAGGACAATCATGTCTTCAGTGTGCTGGGCGACGGCTTCACCGCCGAGATCAACGGTCGGCGTCTGACCGTGACGTCATCCGGTGGCGACGGTCTGGGCTACCGGGCGGTCACCGAGGACGAGGGGGCGGCGGCCCTGGCCGAGGTCGCTCCCCGGCCGGTGGCGTCCGACGCCGAGCTGTTGAACGGTGTCGAATGGGTGCTCGTCGCAGGGTACGACAATCCGGGCAGCCCCGACGAGATCACCATCGACCCGAGTGTCGTCGACGAAACGCAGCGACCCACCCTGACCTTCACCGACGGCCGCTTTCGGGGCTTCTCCGGCTGCAACAGCTTCAGCGGCGGCGCGGAGGTGGGCAACGGCTCGTTGATGCTGACCGATCTCGAGTCGGAAACCCAGGCCTGCGATCCGCCGGTCAACGAGCTCGAGAACGCCTACACCGACGCCCTCCCGCTCATGACCGAGTTCGGGTTGGAGGCCGACGGACGGCGTCTCGTCATGAACGGAAACGACATCGAGCTGCACTTCGAACGAGCCGGGTAGGCACCGCAGGGCCCGGAGGGCGTCAGCCCGGGCGGTTAGGATGGGTCGATGACCAAGCCACAGGGGCGCACCACCACCTCGTCGTTCGGGGTGGGTCGGCGGGAGGGCCACGATTCGTCGTCGTTCTACGCCCGCTTCGCCGCCCCCGAGCTGTCGACCGACGAGACCGTCAACCGTCCTCCCGAGCTGCTCACCGAGCTCGGCGGCGCCCGGCTCTATCTCGGCGACGGTTCCAAGATGGCCGAGCTGCCCGACAACTCGGTGGCCCTGGTCGTGACCTCACCTCCCTATTTCGTCGGCAAAGACTACGAGCTGGCGGTCACCGAGTCGAGCGACGTGCCCTCCACCTATCTCGACTTCCTCGACATGCTGGGCGAGGTGTTCGCCGAGTGCCGCCGGGTCCTCGAACCCGGAGGGCGCATCGCGGTCAACGTCGCCAACCTCGGCCGGAAGCCGTACCGCAGCCTTTCCGCCGACGTCATTTCGATCCTCCAGGACGACCTCGGTCTTCTCCTGCGGGGCGAGGTGATCTGGGAAAAGGCGTCGAGTTCGTCGGGATCGTGTGCATGGGGATCCTTCGCCAAAGCGTCCAACCCGGTGCTGCGGGATCTGACCGAGCGGGTCGTCATCGCCTCCAAAGGCCGATTCAACCGGGCGCTCGGAGCGACGAAACGCAAGAAGCTGGGGCTCCCCCACCGTTCCACCATCACCAACGACGAGTTCGTCGACGTGACCCGTGACCTTTGGCGTATCGACCCCGAATCGGCCACCCGGGTCGGGCACCCCGCCCCCTTCCCGATCGACCTGCCCCGCCGTCTGATCGATCTGTACACCTACGAGGGTGACATCGTGCTCGATCCCTTCGTCGGCTCCGGAACCACCGTGGTGGCCGCACTGCGCACCGGGCGTATCGGTGTCGGCTACGACAACGAACCCGAGTACCTGGAACTGGCCGAAGAGCGGTTGGCCGACGAGATCGACCGCCTCAACCGGCTGGCCGCCGCCGCCAAGGTGACAACAACAGATCTCAGCGTCGAGGAGCGCCAGGATCTCCGAACCGCGACGGCAGCGGCCGAATCGGCCAAGGTCAGCGACATCGCGGCCCGCCACCTCAGCGAAGCGGGGTTTGCCGACATCAAAACGAAGCCGAAGCATCCCTCCGGCGTTGTCGACTTCGATCTCAGCGCCGTGGACCACTCCGGCCGGCGTTGGTGGATCGACATCGCCGGCGGGTTCATCACGCCGAAACCGGGCCTACAGCGTATCGATGCGGCCTGGCGGGTTCTCGGCCGGGCGGCAGCGGCAGGTGGGTCCAGGTCCGAACCCATCCTCGTCATGACCGCCTCTGGGCCGAAGCCCGGGTCGCCCTCGGACAGGGCGCTCCGGGGCGCCGGTCCCGGGGTCATCCACGACGTCATCGAACTCTACGATCCGCCTGCCATGGCCCGGCTCGGTCGCTACGCTCAGGCCGGAATCGGCGCTCCACGAGCTGGATTCTGGACCGAAATCGACCTTACATCGACCTGACGGTTCCGCGGCTATGGCCACTCGGGTCGCCGGCGGACCTATCGGTCGCGTCATTTTTGTTAAACATCTGACGCAACCGCACCGTAACAACCGTTCATGGATCGGAGGTATCGAGACACCGCCCACCTGTTCAGCCGGGCCGGCTTCGGTGCGGTTCGGGCCGAAGTGCTCGCCCATCAGAACAAGCCATGGGACGAGCAGGTCGATCTCGTTCTCGACACGTCGAGGGCCCCCGGACTCGGCACGCAGCCGAATCTGCATCCGGATCGGGGCTGGTACGACAAGTACGTGGACATGGTGCACTACTGGCTCGATCGGTGTCGTCGGCCCGTCACCCAGGCTCCTGTCGTCGAGAAGATGACGCTGTTCTGGCACGGCTACCTGTGCTCGTCGATCAGCAAGGTCCAGAATCACCAGGCCATGCTTGATCAGAATCATCTGTTCCGGACCCGGGGCCTCGGCAACGTCAAGGATCTGATTTGGCGGACCTCCATCGATCCGGCGATGTTGCTGTACCTCGACAACCGTCGAAACACCGTTCGATCCCCCAACGAGAACTTCTCCCGCGAGCTGATGGAGTTGTTCGTGACCGGTGTCGGCCACTACACGGAAGCCGACGTCCGCGAATCGGGGCGGGCGTGGACCGGCTACGGCATCGACGACAACGACCGTTATCGCTTCTCGGCCGCCGATCATGACAACGGAACCAAGACCTTCCTCGGCCAGCGCGGCAACTGGGACGGTCGGGACATCATCGAGCTCCTGTTCCGGCACCGTCGACAGGCCCACACCCGATTCTTCGCCCACAAGCTGTGGTCGTTCTTCGCCTACCCGGTTTCGGTGAATCACCCGGTGGTCAGCGACATCGCCGCCACCTACAACCGCAACCTCAACGCGGCCGAGGCACTGCGGGCCGTGTTCATGCACTCCGAATTTCGCAGCGACGACGCCTTCAACGGTCTGATGCGATCACCGATCGAGTACGCGGTCGCGCTCATGCGTCACACCCGCTGGGACTGCGCCACCGCCCATCCCGAGTGGTACCTCCGAGCCATGGGCCAGGAGCCCTTCCGTCCTCCCGACGTCAGCGGCTGGCGTCCAAACGACTACTGGATCACCGAGTCGGCGATGTGGGCTCGAGGTGACATGGTCGGTCACCTGCGGTGGAAGACGTATGAGCGAGGCGATCTCGCCGATGTGAAGGAGGTCGTGTCCTGGAAGCCGCTGACCTTCAAGTACACCGTCGACCAGGCGGTCGACAAGGCTCTCGACAACTACGGCATCACCCTGAGAAGCAGCGCCAGCCGCAAGGCCCTCGTCGACTACGTCGTGTCCGAGCGCAACTCCGACAGCGCCTGGGGCCAACAATCGGGCCTTCTCATGCTTCCCCTCCTCACCCCGGATGTCCAACTGGCATGACTCCGACCCTCACCAACCTTCGCCCCGAATCGGTCATCGATCCGACCCTCGATGCCGCCGAGCGGACGCTGCTGACCCGGCGTCTCTTCCTTCAGGCGGTGGCGGCCGGCATAACGGTCAGCGCCCTCCCCGCCTGGCTGGCCGAACCGGCGGCGGCCGCCGCCCCGCTCGGAGCAGCCGACGGTGTGCTCGTGCTGGTGACCATGTCAGGCGGTAACGACGGCCTGAACACGTTCATCCCCATGACCGACGGGACCTACCACGACCGTCGACCACACCTCGCCATCGGAGCCGACCGCGCCATCGCGTTGGGCGGCGGCCGCGGTCTCCACCCCCGTCTCGGCTACTTCAAACAGCAGTGGGACAAGGGAAACCTGGCCATCATCGACGGTGTCGGGCTTGGCGACACGACCCTCAGCCACTTCGATTCGACGGCTCGCATGATGACGCTGGCCCCCTCCTCGAGGGTGGCCGGTACCGGATGGCTGGGGCGCTACCTCGACGGACTCGGCGCCGACCCGTTCAACGGGGTGAGTGTCGGATCGTCACTCCCGGTACTGGTGAAGGGTCGGTCCCGCCAGGCCATCGCCGTTCCCGAACAACGGAGCAACATCTTCAACATCAGCGAGCCGAACTCCACCTACGCACGCCAGTTCCGGGCGTTGAGGGCCATGGGAACGACATCCACAGGGCTCGGCCCGTTGGCCGATCGACTAACTGCCGGCGCTCGGCGGGCGGTCGACCTGGCCGGAACCGTGTATCCACTCGTCGAGGACCGTCGGGACGAGGCCGAGGTCATCACCAAGTTCCGGCTGGCAGCTCGGCTGATCAACGCCGATCTGGGGATCCGGGTGCTCTCCATCAGCTTCGGCGACTTCGACAGCCACGCCAACCAGGCCTCGATGCACGACGAACGGATGACCGAGCTCAACGCCGCCATGCAGGTCTTCCACCAGGCGCTGAATCCGGCGTTCGTCACCCGAACTTTGGTGGTCGGAACCTCGGAGTTCGGACGACGGGTCAAGGACAACGGCAGCGGCACGGATCACGGGGTGGCCAACTCCCTGTTCGCCATTGGCCATCAGGTCAACGGCGGAATCCACGGGCAGATGCCGTCCCTGATCAACCTCGACGGGGACAAGAACCTCAAGACCACCGTCGGGTTTTCGCACTTCTACGGCAACATCTTGAACACCTGGCTCCGGGCTGACTCCGCGCAGATCCTCGGTCGTGACTACGGCGATCTCGGATTCCTCAATCCCCCGGGCAAACCGTTGCCGGGCAAGACCGCCCCGGTCGTGGGGTCGCCGTCCGACCGGGTGACGCGGCGAGCGTCCATCTCCCGTCTCTACCTCGCCTTCTTCGGCACCCTGCCCGACGAGGAGGGCATGGCCTTCTGGTCGGAACAGCTGATCAGGGGTTCACGCAACCTGAGTTCGGTCTCACAAGCGCTCGCCCAGTCGGAACAGTTCGCGAGGCGGTACGGTCGGGTCTCCAACCGACAATTCGTGGAACTGGTCTACTCGAATGTCCTCGACCGGGACCCCGACGGCAAGGGTCTCGAACACTGGGTCGGCGTGCTCAACGGCGGCGGCTCCCGCGGCTCGGTCATGGTCAGCTTCTCGGAGTCCGATGAGTTCAAGCGTCGGACGGCGAAGCAGGCCTGGTGGCTCGAGGAGGTCGGCCCGATCGGACGGCTCTACCGGGCGTACTTCCTCCGGCGGCCCGACGAGCGGGGCCTCACCCACTGGATCAACACCGGCCTGGAGCTGCGGGCGATCAGCGACACCTTCGCCAACTCGACCGAGTTCCTGAACCGCTACGGCACCCTCAACAACCGGGATTTCGTGTCGCTCGTCTACCGCAACGTGCTGGGTCGACAGCCCGATGCCAGAGGCCGCGAGTACTGGACGGAGCGGGCCAATCGGGGTGTCGCCCGCGGTGACATCATGACCGGATTCTCCGAGTCCCGGGAGTTCGCCAAGAAGGTCCGAGCGCTGACCAACTGACCGGGAAGGACCCGGACGCCCCCGGCCCGGTCACCCGTTGTAGATCGGCCCACCGCTCGCCGCATACTCGGCCAGCACGGCGGCCGCGGCGCCACGCAGGACGTCGACCCGAACATCGATCCCGAGCGAAGCCAGGTGGTCCGACCAGTCGTCGGGCTTGTTGCCCTCGTCGAAGCCGGCGGATCGAGCGTCGGCGTCGCGGGCCCCGATGACCAGCGACCGAACTCCGGACCACGGCACCGCGCCCAGACACATGGCGCAAGGCTCGGTGGAACTGACCAGCGTCAACGCACCGACCGAGCGGAGATTCCAGGTGCCCAGCCGTTGACCCGCCGCAGCGATCGCCACGATCTCGGCGTGGGCGATGGGCGCCGAGTCGGGCACCACCCGGTTGACACCTGCCGCCACCAGCTCACCGGCGTCGGTGAAGATGGCGGCGGCGAACGGGCCGCCGCCACGTCGACTGTTCTCACCGGCCAGGTCGAGCACGAACTCCATCTGGTTCTCGTCGCCGGTCCGGACAGACTGGTCCAGAGCGGCCAGGCGGGCGTTGAGCCACGACGGAATGGCCAGTGCCACGCGCGATGGATGGTGTGCCATCATGTCGGGCGAACCTCCTCCGTTTCGCGGCCGCCGAAGCCGACGCCACGAGAATCCGGCCCAGGTGAATATAACATTTGCACTTGTGCCTCCCCTCTCGCTCCGTCGACGCCGAAGCCGCCGGATCGGCGGATCGAACGTCTGGATGGTTCTTTCGCTCCTTGTTCTGATCGGCTGCGGAGCGGCCGCTGACAGTCAACCATCCGGCGACGGGATTCCCGACGGCTATCCCACGATCGCCCCACCCGAGTTCCACGGCATATTCGAGATCTCCGGCGTCGCAATCGCCGGCCAACCGCTCGACCTCGGCACGGCCTCCACCCGGCAGATCACCTTCGACGTGGTCACCGGTGCGGTGACGGTGGACCTCGGCTGCGATCGGCGTCTCGGTTCGTTCACGCTGGCCGCCGGGGGCCAGGCGTCGATCACCCTCACCGGACGGATCGAGGTCGACCCGTGCCCACCGTCCGACCTCGACGGCTCGGTGGTGGATTTGGCGGAAAGGATCGAACGGTGGGAGTCAACCGACGGCGGCTTCCGGCTGGTCGCCGCCGGCGGCGACAACCTCGTCCTGTCCGAGCTCTGACGGCTCGGAGCCGGGTGGGCGAGCCGCCCGTCGGTAGAGCTTGACCCCGAGCCCGCCATGGCGAAAAGCGAGGACAGGTTCGGCGGCTCCATCAGCCTCGAGGGCCAGCTTTCGATGGGCGGTCAGCACGGCCAGGTCGAACTCCGGCAGTCGTTCCCGGGCCACGGCGCCCAGGCGACCGTAGAGCCTGGTCAGCTTGGCCGAACCGAGCCGCTTGCCATAGGGGGGATTGGTGATGATCAGGCCGCTGCCGCTGCGGCCTCGCAAATGCGACACCACCCGTTCCTCGGCGGTGATCAGGTGAGCGACCTCGGCCCGGGCGGCATTGGCCTCGGTGGCGGCCACCATCGCCGGGTCCCGGTCCGAGGCCACGATCTCCGGCCGCGCCGCCTGGTCCGACGATGCGGCCTCGTGGGCGGCCTGGACCGAGCCGGCGACGCTGGCCCAGGCACCGGTGTCGAACGACGGCCAGGTGTGAAAAGCGAATTCCCGCTCGCCGCCGGCCGGCAGTCCGAGTGCCATCAGCGCGGCTTCGACGGCGAAGGTCCCGGAGCCGCAGAACGGATCGATCAAGGGGCGATTGCCGTCCCAACCCACGGCCTGAAGGCAGGCGGCGGCCATGGTCGGCCGCAACGGGGCGTCGCCGAGATCGATCCGCCACGGTCGATGGTGGAGCGCCTCACCGGAGGCGTCGACCGAGATGGTGACCGTGTTGCGGCTGATCCGCACGATGAACAGCTGCTCGGGCTCACCGATCGATGGAGGAAGGCTCACCTGATGCAGCCGTTGGGCGATGGCCTTGGTGTGGTAGAGCTTCGACTGGCTGGTCGATATCCGAAACCGCGGTGCCCGACCCGGTTCGATCCACCGGGCCCAGTCGATCTTCGCCGCATGGTCCTGCAGGTGGACGAAGTCGGTGGCCCGGAACGTGGCCAGCCGGACCACGATCCGACCGGCGGTCCGCAGCCAGACGTTGGCCGCGTAGAGCTGCCGGACGTTCGCCTCGAACTCGACGAGACCCGGGCCCGCCGGCTTCGGTCGCAGACCGAGGCTCTTGAGTTCGGCCGCGCACAGCTGCTCGAGGCCGGGCGGACACACCGCGGCGGCCTGCAGATACTTGGACCGGCCGATACTCACCTGGTCAGGCTAGCTGTGCCCGCAGGCTACAGGGCCAAGTCGAGGCCTTCGTGCGCGATCTCCAGCGTTTCCATCGCCACCGAACTCACGCTGCGGCTGATCGCCACCGAACTCACGCTGCGGCTGATCGCCACCGAACTCACGCTGCGGCTGATCGCCACCGAACTCACGCTGCGGCTGATCGC
>Ga0224512_10001194_pt1 | contig 25623 bp, 19 predicted proteins | sample SF_May12_sed_USG_4_FD_169103 | JGI IMG/M metagenome (GOLD analysis project Ga0224512, IMG submission 169103) | Sediment microbial communities from San Francisco Bay, California, United States - SF_May12_sed_USGS_13 | ecosystem: Environmental > Aquatic > Marine > Sediment | place: USA... | reverse complement strand
AAGGCGAGAAGGCGACCATACTCGACACCACAAAGTGCAGCGATTCAAAGTCTACTTCTGGAACATCGCGGCTTTGAAGCGTCAGCTGGCATGCGGTCCGCTGCCGCAATCGGATGCCGTGGCGTATTACCTGATGACGTCGTGCGGCGTCAGCATTCTGTTCTACCGGCGCCTGGCCAAACACGTCGGGGACCTGCGGGTGGAGAAGTCGGAGTAGTCGTCGACTCCTCGCGGTTCTACTCGGGGCACCCGGCCGGCACTCGGCGCCGGCCGGAGGTGCCCCGAGTTCGTTCTCCACCCGCGAGCCTGCTCCCTAGTCCCGCAGATAGAGCTTCAGGACGAAGGCGGCTCCGATGGCACCTCCCGGAACGCCCGGCGGAGCTCCTGCCCACCACACGTCGACCCTGTAGACGCCGGGCGGGACGTCGTGCTCCTCACTGCCAACTCTCTGAAAGAAGTTGGCGGCGAGCATGTCCACGTCCGTCTCCGCCTCCAGCGCGACGGCTGGGCTGGGAATGCCGTAGGGAGTCTCGTAGTGGCCCACCATGTGTCGCGGGCCGCCACCCACGGGCGTCAGGGTGACCTGGAACAACGCCAGGGGCGCAACCCCATAGGTCTGGGCGCTGCCCACGATGACGCTGAGATGTGCGTCGAGGCATTCGCCCTCGTCGAGGAACACTTCGGGAATGCTCAGAACCGGCGCCGGATCGAACTCTCCGCCTTCACCACCCCCGGGGCCGGTGCCGAAGACGTCGGTCGTCGTACGCACTCCCTCGTTGGCAGCGTCGAGCACCAGGCCTACCTCGCCTTTGCAGGTCAACACCATATTGGCGGGAGCGCGGCTCTGGGTCTCCTGATCTTCTACGAAGAATCCACGCTCCGGTGGCTTTGGACCATTGGCCCCGCAGGCCAATGCGATCAACGCGGTCAGCCCGAGGAACGGGATCATGCTCTTGGTTAGCTTCATCTTGGATCTCCTCTGGATGAGTCGTGCGAAATAGCAACGATTGCAATCGCGGTTGCCGGTGGAGCGCCTCGGCCTTCTACGGTCGACCGCGCAGGCCGCGGAAGCTGCTGCCTGATGAGTCTCGCTGGCAAACCTCCATTGGTAGGAGGCGCCCGACTTCCTCTCTTCGTTACCGGAAAGGGAGCCGTCCGAGAGCTCAAGGAGATCTACTGGGCGGAGGCCAAGCGCGGGCTTTCGCCCGGAGGAGGCGCGCGTCAGGGGCGGCGCGGCCGGGCGTGGCTACAGGTAGCCCAACGCCTTCAGCTCCTCCAGGTACTCTTCCTCGATCTCGCCGCCGGGGGCGAGCGGGTTGGCGGCCATCGCCTCGTACTTGCGCAGCATCCAGCGGAGCAGCTCGTCCTTGGCCGCGATCTCCTCGCCGATGAGGTTGTTCAGCTCGCGCGGATCGGCCTCGAGGTCGTAGAACTCGTCCTCGCGGTCGGTGGACAGGATGTACTTGTAGCGCTCGCTCTGTGCGGCGATGACCAGGCCCGGCGGCCAGCCGGCGTCGAGTCGCGGCCGATTGGGTGGCCGGCGCTGCGAGAAGGCGTAGCGCACCCCCGCCGCCGCCGACGGGCTCTCGAGCAGACGGACCAGCGAGCGCCCCTCGAAGCCCGCGTCGGAAGGGGGCGCCACGCCGGCGAGCTCGAGCACGGTCGGCAGCACGTCGACGTGCCGCACCATGTCGTCGACGGCGGCTCCCGGCGGCCAGCCGTCTCCGCCGTAGAAGATCAACGGCACCTCGAGCTGCGCCTGGTAGAGATACTTGCCGTGTCCGGGATAGCCGTGATCGCCGAGACCCTCGCCGTGATCCGAGGTGACGATCCACAGATTCCGGCGCCCTCCGGCGTCGGCGGTCTCGACGAGTCGCCGGAGCTCGGCGTCCACGTAGGAGAGCTGCGCGTCGTAGCGGTTGATGCGCGCGAGCAGCCTCCTGAGCCTGGCGGCAGTCAGTCCGTGCTGTTGCGTCCAATGCGGTTGCAGGATCGCCGCCCTCTCCTTCGCGTCCTCCTCCATCCTGGCCTCGAGGCCGGGCCGCGCAACCCGATGCCGCCGTTGCGTCTGGTGGACGTCGAAGAGGTGGACCCAGACGAACGCCCGCCGCGGGATCTCGCGGCCGGCGAGCCATTCGAGCGCGGCGTCGACCGTCGACTCCGCCCGCCGGTGTCCTCGCTCGCCCCTGGTGTCGGCGTCGACGACGTCGAAACCGTGGGTCACGCTGCGCAGGAAATCGACGCTCAGGAACGCCGCGGTCTCGAAGTCTGCCGCCGCCAGCAGGCCCGCCATCGTCGGGATCCCGTCCTGCAGATCGACGCCGTTGACGAGGACCCGATGGCTGGCCGGATGGTGCGACGTAAACAGCGATGCGTGCGCCGGCCCGGTGTGCGAGCTCGACGAGACCACCCGCTCGAAACGAACTCCCCTGGCGGCCATGGAATCGATGAAGGGGGACACCGGACGCGGATAGCCGTAGCAGCCGAGGTGGTCGGCACGCAGGGTGTCGATGGTGACCACGAAGATGGTGTCGAAGGGGCGGGACGACGCGCCGCATCCGAGGATGGTCAGCAGCATCGCCAGGACAGGCGCCGCTGCCCAAGCCCGCGATTCGTGGCGGCGGCGCACCTGCGCTAGAGCCCCGGCCGGCGAGCGCGGACGCGCTTCCAGGCCTCGTTCGTGCCCGCGCGGCGCGTGCTGCCGGCGGCGTCACCCACCGCGCGCACGAGCTCGTGCTCGAGCGCGAAACCGCAGCTGCCGATGCCCCTGGTGATCCTCATGCCCTGCTCTGGTGAAGTACCCCCTCCTTCGGAGGCGCCAAGTATGGCCCGAGTGCGACTCCGTTGGAAGCCCATGACGCCACGAGCCGAGTCGAGGTGCCGAGGTCGGCCATGGCCCTCGAGGCGCCGAGGTCGTCGTCCGTCACGATTGGCCGGCCTCGTCCGGTGATCTCGATTCCGCGAGTCGCTTGATCGTGCGCAGCATGCGCTGCTCCATGACGAAGTCGAGCGGTCCGTCGAAGGCGAGAGACAGTCGTTTGCGCCATGACGGCTCGCGCAACGGCTCGATGCAGCCCCGAACGAGGAGCCGGCAGGAACGGGCGGCCGCCGGCTCGAGGTAGATCGACCAGGACCGAGCAGGGTCCGGTCGTGAGGCGGCCGACCCGGCGGCGTCGCTCTCGCCGAAGCAGATCGATCGCCCCGGCTCGAGATGGGCGACAGGAATGCCCGGCGCCTTGGGATGGAGACGGACTTCGTCACCCACCGCCACCGACTGCATCGACGGCTCGATGCTCTCAAGGTTCGTGACGGGAATGCCGGCGAGGCGCTCCAACAGCTCGTAGGAGTAGAACCCGGCCCGATCGAGGCCGAACTGGACGATCCACGGCCACACGGCACCGGCCGGCGCGGCGATGTCGATCGCCCGCGTGCGGGTGTCGTGCTCCACGGCGACATACCGGTCGCCGGGCCAGGCGCGCCCGCGCTCGGCGGGGCTCGACCCCCAGTTCTTCAGCCATCGCTTGGACAGGGGCCAGGTGCACAGCGTGGCGGCTAGGACCGCGAGTCCCTCGACGCCCTCGAGCACGAAGCGGACTCGGCCGCGGCGTCGTGGCGCGTTGCGTCGCCCATGTCGAATATCCAACGGCGACTCCGATCGCGAGCCCCGCCCTCGCGAAGGACGGCGCCGCAGAATGAGGGCCATGCCGGCGGCAACGGCAGCCTGCGCAGATCCTCTACAGGATCTACCTACGACACTGCGCCGTGCCGGGGAACACCCGCTCGGGTAGGGAGACCGGCGGCAGCGCCGGAGGTAGACTCCGGGGCGTGAACCTGGCTCGCCACGCGCCGTGGGTGGCGCTGCTCCTCCTGCCGGCCCGCGCCGTGCCGGCGAGCTCCGGCGAGCTCGAGGATCGCCTGCGGTCGCGCTGGCATGGAGCCGCCGTGGTCCTCGCTGGTGAGGTGGTCTCCGACTGCGACGAGCGGTACACCAACAACCCGGTGGACGGCCGGCGGCTGCGCGGGGGGCGGGGCGAGCGCTTCGCGGCCGGCGAGCTGGGGCGGCTGAGCAAGTTGGATCTCCACCGGGCCGGAGTCGACCTGCTGGTGGACCTGGCGGTGCCCGCCCGGATCTCGTGGGTCGACGGTCCGTACACGCTGTACGAGCAAGTGGCCTGCAGAGTCGAGCTCCTGGTCGACCTGCCGCGGAGCCTGGTCAGGGGCGGCGACCTGGCCGGCATCGAGGAGGTCCTGGAGAGACTGGTGGAGCGCCACCCGAGCCCGGACGAGGCGCGCCGCTCGGCGCGCTGGAACGGCCGGCAGACCGAGCCGCTGCCCGCAGGCTACGAGCGGACCCGGGTGGCGCACGCCGCGTGGAAGGCGGCACAGGTCAATGCCGCCGTCCAGCGCAGGATCGACCTCGCCCTGGAGACGGCCGATCGGATCGCCGCGGGCGTCGAGACCGAAGACGAGCTGTACGCCCTGGGCTTCGTCGAGGGAGTCGAGACCGGCTCGGAGCGCGAGCTCCGCGACTGCGAGGCAGCCCTGTCCTCGAGCTTCTCGAGACCGTACCGCTCCGGCTGGAAGGACGAGGACGAGAGCTGGAAGGAAGGCTTCGAAGACGGCAGCCGCCTGGCCTACTCTCTGGTCGTGGCTCGCCGACTCCAGGGCTGCTTCCTGCCTGTTCCGCCGCCTCCGGGCTGATCGTTCCTGTCGCTCGCGCCGACGGGTCGCCGTGGGAGCCCGCGAAGAACTCGCGCCGCGCCCGTCGCGGGCGGTCTACGGCACGGTCAGAGACCAGGCCGAAGCGTCTCCTGACTCGAAGCCGTCGGCAAAGAGCGGATCGCCGTCCGCGGTCTCGACGACGTCGATCACCTGATAGAGCGGTGGCTCGACGATGGTCTGGACCACGCCGCTGGGCCACAGAATCTCGATTCGGTCGATGCTCTCGTCCGGACCGATGCCGAAGTGCTGGATGGGGCTGTCGGTGCTCGCAAAGCCGTTGCCGGCGCGCAACATGCGGTGGATCTCTCGGCCCGCGCTGGTGAACGCGACGCTGCGAGCACCCACCCCGCTGCGATTCGAGATCACCCCCGTGAGCCTGAGCGCGGTCCAGCCGTGGCCGTTGCCCTGGCTGTGCCACAGGAAGTTGGGCTCCGAGGTCTCGGGCAGCCCCGCCGGGCCGCCGTTGTTGTTGTAGACGTCGACGTACCCGTCCTGGTCGTAGTCGCCAAGGGCGATGCCGTGGCAGCGCACCGGGCCATTCGCCGTGACGCCGCTCTCGTCCGAGACGTCGAGCCCCGAGAATCCTCCCTCTCCGTCGGGGTTGACGAGAAACAGACGGATGTCGTCCGGAAACGCCGGATTGCCCGTGCCGATGAAGATGTCGGGATAGCCGTCGGCGTCCAGGTCGCCCGTGTTGTGGCCCATGTCGGTCTGGCCGGTCATGCCGCTCCCGGCCGTGACGTCGCTGAAGGTGCCATCGTGGTTGTTGCGGTACAGCAAGCTCGTGCCGGTCGGCTCCAGGAGGTACTTGGGCACGAAGAGATCCTGCCAGCCGTCGTTGTCGAAGTCCTCCAGCACCAGGCCGAAGTTGTCGTGCGGCGCCTCGACTCCCGCCGCCGCCGCCACGTCGGTGAACGTTCCGTCGCCGTTGTTGCGGTAGAGCTTGTTGGGGCCGACGAAGGCTCCGACCGCGACGTCGAGCCAGCCATCGTTGTCGAAGTCACCGGCGCTGCAATGCCGGAACGTGCCCTCCTGGGCGATCCCGGCAGCGGTGGACACGTCGGTGAAGAAGAGACCGCCGTCATTGCGCAGAAGGACGTTGGCTTCGCCCGGGTTCGGCGAGGTCAGGAAGATGTCGAGATCGCCGTCGAGATCGTAGTCCAACGCCGTTCCGCCGAAGGCTCTCTGCGGGCTGACGGCGTCCCCGGACTGCGCGGTGACGTCCGTGAGCACGCCGCTGGTCGCGATGTCGTTGCGCAGCAGCTGGTTCGGCTGCCCTGGAAAGCCGCCGCTCAAGAAGTACACGTCGGGGTCGCCATCGTTGTCGAAATCGGTCACCAGAACGCCCCAGCTGACGCTCTCGTCGTGGGCGATGCCCCAGAGGGAGGCAGCGTCCTCGAAGGTGTGGTCGGCCCGCTGGCGGAAGAAGGAGTTCGGCATCGAGTCGTTGGCGGCGACGATGTCGAGGAGCCCGTCGCCGTCGACGTCGACCATCGCCGCTCCGCGCCCGAAGCCGGGGGCGGCGGTGCCCGTTTCCGGAGCCAGGTCGAGGAACTCCACCTGGGATCGCAGATCGGCGCCCGGGGCGCAGATCAGAGCGAGCAGCGCCGCGGCGACCGCAGCCCTCGGAGACGGCGCTCGCCTGCCCCGACCGGAGCCGCCGCCGGGCAACGGCTCGTTCGGGCAACTCTTCGAGCTTCGCAATCCCTGACGCGGGTCTCGAAGAGGCGAGGCGACCCGAGACCGCGGCATCGGGCGATCATAACGCTAGATCGCTGGCCCCACGATCTCGATGTCGTCCTGCACCTCGACGATTACCCCGCCGGCCACGAACTGCACCGTCACGGTGCGAGTCTCCCCGGTCTGAGGGCTGTCCAGAATGGCGAACGCGTCTGCCTTGGCGAAGTCGGCGCGAATGTGGTTGCCCGTGATCGTCGGCAAGCTGGTCGGGAAGGCGGCGATGAGCGGGTCGGTCTCGAACAGGATGATCGTGTCGGTCTCGACGGTCGCCAGGTCGCCGCCCTGGATCTTGGCCGAGACGGTCCCGGAGCTGCCGGACCAATTGGTGTTCCAGTGATCGGACTGGATGTCGACCGTGAAGGCCTCCGCACCGCCGGCCTCGCCGAAGTAGTGGCTCAGGTCCTGATCGCCGACGACGTTGCCTTCGGCGTCCACGGCCGTGACGGCGCCGAGGTTGCTGTACTGGCCCTCGACGGCAATACCGGCGGCGGTGCAGGTCATGCTCTCGCCGGACGGCAAGCTGGTCAGCGGGCACTCGACGAGGACCCCCTGATCGTCCGTGACGACGATGTCGAAGAGCTCGGCACCGCCGTCGTTGAGGACGAAATAGTCCCATGCCACCGGCTGGCCGACGGGAATGGTGGGACCCGGTGCCTTGTCGGCGTCCTCGCCGTTGGTCGATTTTTCGATGTCGATCGATGGCTCGGCGGCGATGCCGAAGTAGTGGCTCGGGTCCTCGGCGCCGACGGGGTTTCCGGACGGATCCGCGGCGGCGACGGTACCGAGGTTGGCGTACTGGCCCGCAACCGCCGTACCGCTGCCGGTGCAGGTCATGCTCGCCCCGGGAAGCAGAGCCGTCCCCGGACAGCCGACGAGAACCTCCTGGTCGTCGGTGACCTCGATTCCGGACAGCTCGACGCTGCCGGTGTTGACGACGACGTAGGTCCAGGTGACCGGATCGCCCACGCCGATCGACGGCCCCGGCGGCCGGTCGGCGTCGTGGCCGTTGGTGGCCTTCTCGAGCGTCACGGTGGCCTTGCCGGTCGTCGTCGTCGTGGAGCCGCCACCGCGATCCATCGACTGGACCTCTACGGTCGCCCCCAGAAGCGCGACCACCAGGTGGATGTTCTCGGCTGGCCGGATGTCGTCGATCGCCAGGCCCGCGGTCTGACCGGACTGCTCGAAGAGCAGCATCTGGTCGCCCATCGGAACACCGGAGAGGGAGAAACGCCCCTGAGCGTCCGTCACCGCCGACCCGCCCGTGCTCTGGATGCGCACGGTGACGCCGGACACCGGGCCACGGGCGCCGGCCGCACCAGAGTCGACTACCTGGCCGCCGATCGACGCCGGGACGTCGAGCGACGGGGCGGTCGGCCCGCCGCCGCCACAGGCCGCGAGCAGGACGAGGCTGGCCCAGCAGGTGAGAAGAGCGCTGCGGCGGTGGCGCGCCAGCCCTTGCGATGGGAATGGCAATTGCATCATGGCTCGAGTCTCCGGAGATTAACGCGTCCTCAGGCAGCTCGAGGTTGTCCGAGAGCCCCTGCCGGCGCTATGGCATTCTCGACAACGCCCATTCCACAGGGCCAGACAGCAGCTCGGCAGCCTGTACCGCCACAAGGACCGAGAGCCAGCGACAGGCAGGGGAGTCAACGTGCTAACGTTCCGGCGCGAGATGGCGACCCCGGTGGACCTTCTCCTCACGCCGAGATCATCGAAAGACCCTGGCGAGCAGTCCTATAGCTGGAGGCGACGTGAAGCGGCCTGACCGGTCGAGCGAGGGGGGCGGCGCCAAGCCCCAGGCTCCAGGCGGAGACGGCGGTTTCCGCCTGCTCAGCGTGGCGATGGAGACTGCAGCGAACGCCATCTTCATCACCGACGCCGAAGGCCGGATCGACTTCGTCAACCCGGCATTCGAGAGGCTCAGCGGCTACTCGAGCGAGGAGGCGATCGGCAAGACGCCACGCTTCCTCAAGTCGGGCCGGCAGGAGAGCTCCTTCTACCAGGACCTCTGGCGGACGATCCTGGCCGGCAGGGCGTGGAGCGGGCGGGTGGTCAACCGGCGCAAGGACGGCGGGCTGTTCACGGTGACGCAGACCGTGACCCCGATCGCCGACGAGCGGGGCCGCGTCACCCACTTCGTGGCCATCCACGAGGACGTCACAGCCCAGATCGAGGCAGAAGAGCGCGTCTTCCACATGGCCCGTCATGACTATCTCACCAACCTGCCGAACCGCTACGCGCTGACCGATCGGCTCGAGCACCAGGCGCGCCTGGCCGCCCGGAACGGCCGCCTGCTGGCCGTGCTCGTGATCGACCTGGATCACTTCAAGGGTGTCAACGACAGCTTCGGGCATACCACTGGTGACGCCCTGCTGGTCGAGGTCGCGCGGCGCCTGGCCGGCAACGTCCGCGAGGTCGATCTGCTGGCGCGGCTGGGCGGCGACGAGTTTGCGGTCGTCCAGGCCGACCCGGACAGCCCGGACCGGGTCGCCGAGCTGGCCGCCCGGCTCATCTCGAGCCTCGCCCCGCCGTTCGATCTGCAGAGCCAGATGGTCTACACCGGGGCCAGCATCGGGATCGCGATCAGCCCGCCCGCTGAGCCCGATCCAGAGGAGCTGCTCAAGCAGGCCGACCTGGCGCTCTACAGGGCGAAGGAAGACGGACGCAACGGCTACCGCTTCTTCGTCGAGGAGATGAACACCGAGATCCAACAGCGCATGGCGCTGGGCCAGGAGCTGCACCGCGCGCTCGAGCGCGACGAGCTTTTCCTGGAGTACCAGCCGCAGGTCGATCTGCGCAGCCGGAGGCTGGTGGGGGTCGAAGCCCTCCTGCGCTGGCGGCATCCGGCGAGAGGTGTCGTGCCGCCGCTGGAGTTCGTGCCGATCGCCGAGGGCAACGGCCTCATCGTGCCGATTGGAGAGTGGGTGCTGCGCACAGCCTGCCTGCAGGTGATGCGCTGGCAGCGGGACGGGCTGCCGGCCATACCGGTGGCGGTGAATCTGTCGGCGGCGCAGCTGAGGACTCGGAGGCTCGTCGAGTCGGTGACCGAGATTCTGCGCGAAACGGAGCTCGAACCACGCTTCCTGGAGCTCGAGCTGACGGAGACCGTTCTGATCAAAGCCACCCCCAGCATCGAGGAGAGCCTCCACGTGCTCAGCGCGCTCGGGGTGCGCATCTCGCTCGACGACTTCGGCAAGGGCTACTCTTCGCTCGAGTACCTGCGCAGGTTCCCGCTGAACAAGCTCAAGATCGACCACAGCTTCGTCCATCACATCGAGAGCAACCAGCGAGACGCGACGATCCTGAGAGCGGTCGTCTCGCTCGCGGCCCAGCTCGGCCTCGACATCGTTGCCGAAGGCCTCGACCTCGCCAGCCACCCGGAGCTGCTGCTGAGCGAAGGCTGCGACGAAGGCCAGGGCTTCTTCTTCAGCGAGCCCCAGCCGCCCCAAGAAGTGGCCCGCCTGCTCGCCGGGGGCAGCAAGCGGATCAAGCCGCCCGCGGTCGCGCGCTAGGGGCGGCGCAGCTTGTAGATCGCGGCCCCGACTGCCAGGGCGATGCCGGCGCTGGCCAGGTGGCGGGCGGTGGCGCTGGCCACCAGCGCCAGCGTGACGGCCGCGGCTACGAGCGGAATGGCGAGTCCGCCGGGCAGCCGCCAGCTGCCTTCGTGCCCCAACCGGCGACGCAGCACCGGCAGTGCCGCGATGGTCCCGAAGTAGGTCGACAGGCGGGCGACGACGGAGAGCGTCGCCAGACCGACGAACGTGCCGGTGAGAGCGAGCGGCAGCGCGATCGCGATCTGGAGGAACAGGGCCGCGTCCGGCGTCCTGTAGCGGGGGTGCAGGCGTCCGAGGATCGCCGGCCCGTAGCCATCCCTGGCCAGCGCATGCAGGTAGCGCGGTCCGATGAGGATCGATTCGCTGTTGGTGCCGAGGATCGACAGCGTGGCGCCTATCGTCAGGAGCAGACCGGCCGCCGGCCCGGCCATGCCGCGCGCCGCGTCCGCCAGCGGGGTCGCCGAGGCGGCCGCGTTCTCGAGGGTGGCCAGCGCCACCCACTGCACCGTTGCGTAGAGGGCCATGATGACGACGATGTGGAACACCAGGGCGAACGGGAGATCGCGACGTGGATCGCGATACTCGCCGGCGGGCGCGGGCGTGTTCTCGAAACCGGCGTAGGCGTAGAGCAGGAGCAGGGCCGCCGCGCTCAGGTCTCCGCTGCCGGCCGGCTGGGCGGCGACCCGGCTGGCTTGCGCGAACTTGACCCCGAGGGCGACGAACACGAGCAGCGGCACGACCTTGCCGATGACCAGCACCACCGCCGTGCGCACGCCGCTGCGAATCCCGATGTAGTTGAGATAGGTGAGGGCCAGCGTCGGCGCGACGATCGCCGTGCCGCGCGCCCAGCCACCGGCCACCCCCGGCCACAGGAAGGCCGCGGCCTGCGCGAAGCCGGCCGACAGCGCCGCGACCGAAGCCGTGCGCGCCAGCCACGTCATCCAGCCGACCTCGAAGCCGACGAAGTCTCCGAACGCCTCGCGGGCATAGAGATACGCTCCTCCCGGCTGGTCGAAGTAGGTCGCGGCCTCCGCGAAACAGAGCACGATCAGAAGCACCGCGCCCCCCGCCACCACGACCGCCCACACGCTCCAGGGGCCGAGCAGGGCCGCTGCCGCCGCCGGCAGCAGGTAGATCCCCGAGCCGATGACGTCGTTGAGCGCCAGCGTCACGATCTGCCAGCGCGACACGACGCGCCGGAAAGCGGGCGCCTGCGGGGAGGTCATCCGCGGGAGTATCTCAGAGTAGGCACCGGCGGGCACCGCCGGAGGGCAGCCCGCCCGGCTCCTCGCCTCCGCCCCCTCCAGCCTCGCTCTGACGGCATCGCCCCCCGGAGCCGGGGCCTCGCCGCTTCGCGCTAGCGAAAATAGGCCGACCGGCGCTCCATCGTCACGATCAACCATTCGCCGCCGGGTTCGTCTGCCGCGCTCGCCGCCGGGGCAGGGGGCTCGGCCGGGAGGGTGGGCGCGGTCACCTGATGGCTGCCGAGGAAGATCTCTCCTCCTTTGTCGTGACGCAGCAGCACCCGCAGCTCGTAGTCCCCCGGAGCCAGGTCGCCGACGAACCGGATGCCCGCGAAGTCGGCCTGCTTCTCGAGGCTGCGGAACTTGACCCTGGCGCTCGCGGTCAGGACGTCGCGGACGGTACCGTCGCGGTCGAGCGCGGCCAGCCACAGCTCGAACTCGCCCTTCCGCTTGTTGCGGACCGCCAGCAGCGACGGGGCGGTCACTTCGACCGTGACCGTGGTGGCTCCGCCTCCCTGGGGACCGAGCGCGGTCTCCGCCGTGACCCGAGCATCGACCTCGGTCAGCTCGAGGTTGCTCAGCAGCCACTCGGCGACGTCGACCCGCTGCTCGTAGCTCTCCCTCGTGGAGTGGGGCCGCGGCGCGTAGTACCCGGGACGGTGGACGATCCGCGCCCTTCTCGGCGGCTCTTTGAGGCGGACGTCCAGCTTGTTGACGTCGCCGGCGAAGCCCTCGTCCGTCGGCTCGAAGCTGAGCAGGTAGACGATCTCGGTGCGCTCCAGGATCCGGGCGGTGGCGTCGGCCAGACGGCTGAAGTTCTCCGCCAGCTCGCCACCGGTCGCCTCGGCCATGAACAGCAGCGAGTTCGACGCGAAGCCCTCCTCTTCCGCGGCGGGGATGCCGCCGACGTCGATCGCATGCAGGGTCCAGCCGCCGTCGCGGAAGGCGCGGAACGACTTCTCGAGGAAGGCCAACGACCGCGCGCCTTCGAGCAGCGCGCCGCCGAACCCCTCCGAGAGCAGCAGCACGTCCTTCTGGCCGCCGACGTTGGCGAGCAGCGCGGCGAGCTCGGCCAGCGAGAGACCGAGCACCCGGACCATTCCGTCGTCCAGGGTCTCCCCGACGTAGTCTTGCTGCACGTCGATCGGCTGGGTCACGTCCACCTCGACGCGCAGCTGGATCGGCCCGAGGAGCCCCTCCTGCTCCAGCCGAACGACGCCCGCGTCCTCCTCCTCCCGGTACTCCACCGGTCCGGTGAGGACGGTCAGCGCGGCGATCGGGCCGATCTCCGCGGCGAGAACGCCGTAGGTGGAGCCGGTTGACGACGCCGCGGAGCTCGAGAATCTCCTCTCGTGCAGCTCCCCCAACGCCGCCGCCTGCTCGCGACGATCGGTGTCGAGCATCGCCTGGACGGCATCCAGGGCGAGGGCGAGCGTGGTTCGATCCGCGGTGAAGCCGACCAGCAGGTTCAGCCCGGAGATCGGGCCCCAGGTGGCGATCGCGACGCGATCCCCCGTCTGGAGCTGACCTGCCAGCATCTCGCGGATCGCCGCGACGCCCTGCCCGAGATGCCGGAGCCGCGAGAAGCCGAGGTCGAACAGGACCAGCAAGCTGCGACCGACCCTGTTCGGGGCGGCGCCGACGGTGAGGGGCGGCGCAGCACCCGGCAGGGCGGCCTCCGGCGCGCGCCCGAGGTGCCGCACCTCGAGCGCCGTGATCGTCTGCCGTATGCCGCGGTCGTAGATCTCGAAGTCGTCGATGGTGAGTCCCGCGAGCGGCTTGCCCCTGACCAGCACCCGGACCGGCACCTGCACCTCTCGCACGGCGACGGTCTCGGCGAAGCGTGGCTGGGCCGCGAGCCCAACGCCGCCGGCGAGCCACAAGCCGAGGAGGCAACCGATTCCGGGGCGCAGCTTCGGGCAGATCCGCTTCATGGCTGGAGGGCGAGCGCGCAGGCCGCCTGGCGGCGTTCACCATGATAGTACGCACGCTGGGAGGGACCCCCACCTGCGACCGCGGGGCCGGGACCACGTTCTCCTGACCTGCGCTCGAAGGCGGACGACCAGCGGCGGCGCAACCCGACGGCGCCGCCGTGGGGTCTGGACTCACGCTTCCGCTCCAGGCGCCGGGTCTGGCACGCGAGGCCTCTCGCCCACCCCTGCGGGTGGCGATTCTCGAGACTGCCGACCGTATGTTTCCACCGGGTTGAGAAGGCCACTCGCGGAGGAGCCCCCCGGGCCGCGGCACGAGGCGACTCGGCGGTGCCGCGGGGGCTCGTGCTCGCTGCGGCCCATCGCGCTCGTGCTCGCCGCCGGCGCCGGTCTGCCGGCCTCCCCGCCCGCCCTGGCCCTCGACGCGAGCGGACCGGAGCCGGCGCCCGTCAGGCAGCAGATGGTCCACGAGGTCCGCCCCGCCACCTCGAAGATCGCCGTCGACGGCGTCCTCGACGAGCCCGCCTGGGCGGACGCGACCGAGATCTCGATCGACTACGAGTGGTTCCCCGGCGACAACATCGAGCCGCCGGTCAGGACGCTCGCCTTCGTGACCTACGACAGCCGGAACTTCTACGTGGGATTCCGCGCCTGGGACCCCGAGCCGTCGCAGATCCGCGCCCATTTCATGGACCGCGACCAGATCGACACGCTCATCCAGGACGACTACGTCATCGTGCAGCTCGACACCTTCGACGATCAGCGGCGCAACTTCCAGTTCCGGGTCAACCCGCTGGGCGTCCAGGCCGATGCGCTCTCGAGCGCCGTGGATCTGAGCGAGGACTGGTCGTGGGACATGATCTGGGAGTCGCGGGGCAGGATCACCGCGGAAGGCTTCGAGGTCGAGATCGCCTTGCCGCTGAGCCAGTTGCGCTTCCCCAACACGGCGGGACCCCAGACCTGGGGGCTCGACGTCGGACGCTCCTACCCCCGCAGCAGCCGGCACCGGATGAACGCGAGCGGCCGGGACTGGAGCCAGTCCTGCATCGTCTGTCAGTTCGACAAGGTCACGGGCCTCGAGGGTCTCGAGCCGGGCCAGGACCTGGAGATCGATCCGACCCTGACCGCAGCGCGCACCGACACGCTGGACTCCTTCCCCCTGGGCGAGCTCGAGCCGGGTGACGAGGAGATCGAGGCGGGGCTGACCCTGCGCTGGGGAATCACCCCCAATCTGACCCTGACCGGCACCCTCAACCCCGATTTCTCCCAGGTGGAGGCCGACGTCGCCCAGCTCGACGTCAACGAGCGTTTCGCCCTCTTCTTCGAGGAGAAGCGGCCGTTCTTCCTCGAGGGCATCGCCTCCTTCAACACACCCAACCGCATCGTCTTCACGCGCACCGTGGTCGATCCGGACTGGGGGCTCAAGCTGGCCGGCAAGCAGAACCGCAACGGGCTCGGGATCTTCGCCGTCGAGGACGCGGTCAACAGTCTCGTCTTCCCCTCGAACCAGGGCTCGGCGTCGACCCTCCTGGACGAGCCCGTGACCAGCGGTGTCGTGCGCTACCGCCGCGACGTGGGAGAGGCCTCGGCGGTCGGCCTCGTCTACACCGGCAGGGAGGGCGCGGGGTACCACAACCGCGTCGTCGGAGTCGACGGGTTCTTCCGCCCGCGGGAGACGGACACGCTCCTGGTTCACTACCTGCGCTCCGACACCCTCTATCCGGGCTCGGTCGTCGAAGAGTTCCTCCAGCCCGAAGGCCCTTTCGAGGACGACTTCTGGGAGGTCCGCTACGAGGTCGACACCCGCAAGTGGAACTTCGCGGTCGACTACGAGGACTACGGCCCGGACTTCCGGGCCGACGGCGGCTTCCTGCCGCGAGTCGACATCGTGAAGCGGCAGCTGATCGGGACTCGCAGGTTCTGGGGCGCCGACGACTGGTACGACCAGTGGGACGTGGGCGGGTACTTGAACCGCACCGAGGATCACGAGGGTCGGCTGACCGACGAGATCGTCCAGCTCTGGACCACGCTCCGCGGCCCCCTGCAATCGATCGTCGACCTGAACGTTCTGCGCCGCAAGGAGTACTTCGACGGCGTCCTCTACGAGGACCTCGACGGCGCCGGCCTCTTCGTCGCCCTGCAGCCGAGCGGCGCGATCAAGCTCGAGGTGCTCGCCGAGGTCAGCGACGTGATCGACTTCGCCAACAACCAGCCGGCAGACCAGCTCGTGGTCTATCCCACGGTGGAGGCCAAGATCGGGCGCCACCTCAACGCCAGCCTCGCTCACACCCTGCGGCGGCTCGACGTGGCCGGCGGCCGGCTGTTCGAGGCCAACCTCAGCCAGCTGCGTCTCGTCTACAACTTCAACGTCCGGATGCTCGCCCGCGGCATCTTCCAGCGCCTCGACGTGGCGCGGGACCCGGCGCTCTACAGCATCGAGATCGAGCCCGAGACCGAGACGCTGTTCACGCAGCTCCTGTTCTCGTACAAGCTGAACGCGCGCACCGTGCTCTTCGTCGGCTACGCCGACAACCAGCTCGGTCTCGCGGACGTCGACCTCACCCGCACCGACCGGACCTTCTTCTTCAAGCTCGGCTACGCCTGGATCCGCTGACCGCGCCCGCCGGCTGCCGGCCGGCCGGGCACCCGTGCTATCGGCAGGGACCGCTCGTATCGCCGTGCCGGAAGTGCGCGTCGGCCGCTGGAGAAGCGACCTCCAGCGTCTTGCCCTTGTGGCACACGACCACCTTTCTCTGACCCGCGCCGGTAGGGGGGTGGGTGGCTACGACGCAGCCCGACGACGCCGCCAGCACGACCATCAGCACTGCCGTGAAGAGCCGGTTGCGTTCTCCCATCTCGTCGGCCCGCCTGGATTCATCCCTCGGGCGGGGGCGGCGGCTCCTCGCAGGGGCCGATCGTGTCCCCGTGCAGCAGCATGTGGGGCGCCACCGCCGGGAGGCCGATGGTGATCGTCTGCGCGTTGCCCGGGTTGCCGGGCGGGAAGTGGCAGATCGTCACCTTCGGGACCCCGGCTGCCACCGGGAAGGCCACCAGCAGGATCGCGACGACGAGGACGGCGCGGACGAGCACTCGCGGGCTCTTCTTCATCTTCTGCTCCCAGCCGAGGTCTCTCAGGCACTCGCGACGTCCGGCCTGGGCGGGCGGACGCTGAGGCCAACCTAGCGGCGATGCCCGCGCAACCGCTGTGCAGCGCGGCACAAGGCGCTCGCCGCCTGGATCGCCCCCCGGTGTCCCCCCGACCCCGCTCGGGCGGAAGCGAGCCCGCCTCCGGGGGCCGGCACCAGCGGGCCGGCGAAGACGACGCGGAGAGAGTGGGCCTCGGGGGGGGCTGACGGGGCGCGGAGCTCGCCCGCGAGGCGTCCGCCGGCGCCGCGCGCGCCCAGAGGACCGCGACGGCCTTCACCGGCGCCCCTTCAGCGAAAAAGGGCTCGCTCGGCTAGGATCGCGACGCGGACGCCGCTACTGGCCGCCGAGCCGAGGGGATGGGACTCCTGCCCGCCGGCCGGCAGCTCGGCGGTCCCGCCGCGGTCTTCGCAGGCACCCTCGATCGCGGCGGTTGGCAACGGATTCAAGGACGGTCGGTCCCATGGTCGATGATCTGATTCGAGCGCGGTGGGAGAAGCTGACCCGGCTGCGAGAGCTGGGCGTGGAGCCCTACAAGGACGGCTTCTCGGTGAGCCACAGCCTGAAGGCCGCCCTGGCGGAGCCCGACGGCACGCCGGTCCGGGTCGCCGGGCGCCTGATGACCCTGCGCAAGTTCGGCAAGCTGGCCTTCGCCCACCTCCAGGACGGGTCGGGCCAGGGTCAGGTGAGCTTCCAGGCCGACCTGCTGCCGGCGGCGGAGATGGAGCAAGCCAGCAAGCTCCTCGATCTCGGCGACGTGGTGGGCATCGAGGGCTTCCTGTGGACGACTCGCAAGGGCGAGAAGACCGTCCAGACCGAGCGCTTCGCGCTGCTGAGCAAGGCACTGCGGCCGCTGCCCGAGAAGTGGCACGGGCTCAAGGACGGCGAGGCGCGCGCCCGGCGCCGCTATCTCGACCTGATCGCGAACGAGGCCACCCGCGAGGTCTTCCTGCGGCGCTCGGGGATCGTCTCCTTCATGCGCCGGTTCCTGGAAGCGAGCGACTTCCTGGAGGTCGAGACCCCCATGCTGCAGGCGGCCGCGTCGGGCGCCGCGGCGCGGCCGTTCGTCACCCGCCACACGGCCCTCGACCGCGATCTCTTCCTGCGCGTCGCGCCGGAGACGTACTTGAAGCGGCTCCTGGTCGGCGGGCTGGAGCGGGTGTACGAGCTCGGCAAGAACTTCCGCAACGAGGGCATCGACGCCTCGCATCTCCAGGAGTTCACGATGCTCGAGTGGTACGCGGCGTACTGGAACTACCGAGACAACATGCGCTTCGTCCAGGACCTCGTGCAGTCCGTCGTGAGGGAGTTCTGCGCCGGAACCCAGGTCCGCTTCCAAGGCCAGCTCCTCGAGTTCGGCGGCGACTGGCCCGAGATCTCCTACGTCGAGGCCGTCCAAGAGGCGACGGGCATCGACGTCCTGGAGCACTCGACGCGAGAATCGCTCGCCGCCGAGGTGCAAGCCAGGCTCCCGGACGTCGACGCCGCCGCGTACCCCTCTCTGCCGGCCCTGGTCGACGGCCTCTACAAGACCACCGTGCGCCCGCGTTTGGTGCAGCCGTGCTTTCTCACCCACCATCCGGCCGAGCTCGTGCCCCTGGCCCGCCGCTCGAGCACCGATCCGCGGGTGCTCGACATGTTCCAGGTGCTCGTCGGCTCCTGGGAGATCGTCAAGGGCTACTCGGAGCTGATCGATCCCGAGGAGCAGTACCGGCGCATGTCGGATCAGCGCGACTACCGCGCATCCGGCGACGAAGAGACGATGATGACGGAGCGCGACTACATCGAGTGCATGGAGTACGGCATGCCGCCCAACTCCGGAGTCGGGCTCGGAGTGGACCGGCTGGTGGCCCTGCTCACCGAGAACGAGACCCTGCGCTCGGTGGTCTTCTTCCCGTCGCTGCGCGACGACCGCAGGGAAGAGCGGCTGGTCGTCGAGTCGCTCGCGCAGTCGGGCGAAAGCGGCGACGAAGAGACCTGACCACCGGGTCGAGGCGGCGAGGCCGGATCCCGCGGGGCCTCTCGCGACCGCCGATCCGGCGCGCTCCTGAACCGGGGGAAGTAAGATGGCGTGCGGGTCCTTCATGCGCGCCGCCGCCCTCATCCTCGTCCTCGCCGTCGGCCACGCCGGCCGCGCCGGCGCGGACCAGCCGACCCGGGTCGAAGCGGTGCTCGAGGCACGCGCCGCGGCGCCACTCGGGGCGGGGAGCGGCGCCCCGGACGGCACCCCCGCGCCGGCGCTGCTGTTCTCGATGACCGCGCCCGACAACGCCCCGAGCGTGCGGGCGATGGGCGACGCGAACGGCGACGCGATCGACGATCTCGTGGTGGGCATCGACGAGTCGGGGACCGACAACCTGTTCTGCGTCTCCGGCGCCAGCGCCGGGACGGCGAGCGTGCTGTGGAGCCTCGAGACCGCCGACGGGGTCTCGGGCGGCGCCCCCACCGGCGAGCAGTCGCTCGTCGCCGCCTCCGACCGCGACGGCGACGGCGTCCGCGACGTCCTGCTCGGCACCGGCTGGGGCGGCCGCACCGCCTACGAGATCGACGGCGCGGACGGGACGATCCGCTGGCGGCTCGACACCTACCTCGAGTCCGAATCGGGCTGGGTCTACTCGCTGGCCGAGCTCTCCGACGTCACCGGCGACGGCCGCGGCGAAGTCGCCTTCGGCGTCGGCTCGGACAACGACTCCGTCTACTCGATCGACGGTGCCAGCAGCGGCACCGGCTTCGTGCTCTGGCGCTATCCCGCCGCCGACGCGGTGGGCTCGGTCCATGCCTTCGGCGACGCCACCGGCGACGGCAAGGACGACCTGGTCGTCGCCGTGTGGGACAGCGGCCAGCAGTTCGTCGCTCTCGACGGCGCCTCGACCGATCCCTCCGGAACCGTGCTGTGGTCCGCCGGCGTGCCCGGCAGCACCGCCTATTTCGCGAGCTCCATTCCGGATCTCACCGGCGATGGCGTCCCGGAGGTGCTCGGAGGCATCTGGAGCAGCGGCGGCGACGCGGTGCGCTGCCTCGACGGTGCTACCGGCGGCCCCGTATGGGAGAGCACCGACGTCTTCGACCCGGTGATGTCGCTCAAGCTGCTCGGCGACCTCACCGGCGACGGCACCCCGGAGGTGATCGTGGCCTCCTGGGACAACGCCGTGCACCTGCTCGACGGCGCCGACGGCAGCCGCGTCTGGCGCTCCGCGGTCGGCACCGCCAACGGCGGCGACGTCTGGACGGTCGCCGCCATCGACGACGTCGACGGCGACGCGCTGCCCGACGTGGTCGCCGGCAGCTTCGACACCCACGTCTACTTGATGAGCGGCGCCGACGGCGCCATCCGCTGGGCGTATCCGACCGCTAACCGGGTCTTCAGCGTCGACGCCATCGGCGATCTCGACGGCGACGGACTGGCGGACGTCGTCGCGGGAACGCAGGACACGACCTCGAGCACGGTGCTCTACGCACTCTCGGCGGGAGTGGCCGGGGGGGTGATCTTCGCCGACGGCTTCGAGTCCGGCGACACCTCGGCCTGGACGCTCGTCGTGCCCTGACCGCGGCGCCGGCGGCCCGGCCGGCCGGATCCCGCCCTCCGGCCAGAGCTCGAAGCCGGCGCTGACGCCGCGGCGGCGCGCGGTCTCCCCTACTCCGTGCGCCCCGCCGCGGCCGCGGCGCCCTCGACCACCTCGGCCGCGGCGTCCTCCCACGGCGGCAGCAGTTTGACGAGGACGTAGAGGATGACGAACGGCAGGATCACGAGGCCGATGCACGTGAACAGGCCCTCGATGCCTCCGAGCTCGAGCTTGTAGACCGTCAGGCCGCGCAGGCTCTTCGAGAAGAGCTGGCCTCCGATCACCACGTTCCAGCGGGTGCTGAAGATCCCGACCTGGACCAGCAGCGCGGCGATGAAGTAGGCCACCCGCTTGAGCTCGCTCGGGAGCCGCGAGAAACGCGAGAAGGCGAGGATGAGCAGCGGCGCGATCGTGCCGATGAGGATCTGGACGATCGTCAGGCTGATGTAGAGCTTGCTGACGATCAGCTCGGAGAGGATGCCGATCGACTCCTCCGACTCGTAGAGCCGATGGATGAAATCGAGGGTCTCCAGGGACAGATCCAGGATCAGCGCGTACAGGAGGAACGAGGCGAGCTTGTCGAGACAGGCCATGTCGGGCTGCCTGCCGCGCAGCTGCGTCGTCACGTAATAGATCATGAAGACGAGCGAGATCCCGGACACGATCGCCGAGAAGAGAAACACGATGGGCATCAGCACGCTGCTCCACCACGGATTCGCCTTGACGGATCCGAAGATGAAGCCCACGTAACCGTGGAGCAGGAAGGCCGACGGGATCCCGACCAGGGTGATCGCGTGGACGGCCTTCTTGTCGAAGGCGACGGCCTCGGGCGAGAGATCCCGCGAGCCCAGGGTGATCGCATAGTAGAGGACCTTCTTGATCGTCCCCGCCTGCCGCCCCCACCGGACCAGGTCGGCCCGGTACTCGAACCAGATCTCCAACAACAGGACGAGCATCAGATACCAGGCATACACGAACCCGAACATCGCCATGGCGGACTTGAAGTGCGGGGTCAGGAAGATCTCGAACGAGCGCTCCGGGTGCCCGAGGTGGGCCAGGAGCGGCAGCGGCGCCACCAGCAGGAAGGCGAGAGCCGTCAACAGCGCCAGCCGATAGGTCGGCTCGACCTCTTTCACCTTGAAGACCTTCTCCAGCGAGGCCAGGATGAAGGCCCCCGCCACCAGGCCCGTGATGTACGGGTAGAGGACCACCAGCAAACCCCAGTGGAGCTCGATCTCGTTGGGATAGATGAACCCCGAGATCTGCTCGGTGGCCGACTGCAGGCGCTCTAGGTGCTGCTGCATGTGACTACCTCACCTCGCCGTCCAGGTTCGAGTAGAAGACCTTGGGCTCGGTGTTGAGGGCGGGCTTGAGCACCTGGAGCGCGCTCATCCGCATCAGCCGGCGCAAGGGGCTGGCCGGCGCGTCGAGCTCGCCGAACACCCTGGCCCCCGTCGGGCAGACCTCGACGCAGGCCGGCGACAGTCCCCGCGTGATGCGGTGATAGCAGAAGGTGCACTTGTCCGCGGTGGCGGTTCGCGGATCGAGGTAGCGGGCGCCGTAGGGGCAGGCCTGGATGCAATAGCGGCAGCCGATGCAGTAGTCGCTGTCCACGAGGACCACGCCGTCTTCGGTCTTGAACGTCGCCCCCACCGGGCACACCTGGACGCAGGGCGGGTTGTCGCACTGATTGCAGAGCTTGGGGACGAAGAACGAGCGCCGCTCGTCGCTCTCTCCCTCGCGCGGGGGGAAGCCCCGGATGCCTCCCTCGGGGCTCTCCACCGACACCTCGCCGTCCCTGTGGATCGTGTAGCGCTCCACCCAGGTGCGGAAGTAGTAGGGCTCGCGGGGGACGTCGTTCTCCGCCTTGCAGGCTTCGACGCAGTTGCCGCAGCCGATGCAGCGGTCGATCTGGATTCCCATGCCGAAGCTCCGCTGCGCGCCGTCGTCTCCCGTCTCGGCGGCGGCGGCCAGCGGGCCCAGGACGGTGACCATCGCCGCCGAGCAGGGAAGCTGCAGCAGCTTGACCAGGAACTCACGCCGCTCGCAGCCTCGCTCCTCGCTCTCCTCGGTCATCCTCAGCTCTCCGGGTGATGGGGGTAGTGGCACTGCCAGCACAGGTAGCGCTCGCCATGGGAGCGCAGATCGACGCGGGGGATTCCGGGCGGGCTGTCGGCGTCCCGCGCGTGACACTGGCCGCAGAACTCCCGCGTCGTCGGCTTGCGCGGCAGGTGGGAGCGCGGATCCTCTCGGTGCTCGGCGGGGGCGTCGTGGCAGGTCTCGCACGACAGCGTCACGTGATGCGACACCGCCTTGATCCTGGCGATCTGGGCGTGGCAGGCGGCGCAGGTCTCCGGCACTTGCGGCGGCGTGGGATCGTGAGGGTCGTGACACTGGATGCACGCCTGGAGAGGGTTGTGCAGGCGCTCGATGATCTGGGGAAACCCCGTGGGCCGCGACGACAGATACTCGTGGCACGAAGGGCACTCGGCGCCGCGCTCGCGCGGGACCCGCGGCTGTTGCGACTCGTAGTCGTCGGCGTGCGCGGCAGCGGGGCCGTGGCAGACCTCGCACGACACCGGCCGATGGAAGGACCGGCTCTTGACCTCTCCCTCGCGGTCGTGACACTCGACGCAGACCTGGGCACCGGCATATCGAACCGGCTGCGCGGCCACCACGTCGACCGCGTCGGCTCGGTAGTGACCTTCCTCGCCGAACGACTCCGGCACGAAGCGGTCTCGAGCCACCACGAGGAGCACCACCGCCACCGCCAGCACGACGGCCAAGCGGATGACCTGATCGGGTACGCGCCAGATCCGCACGAGGTGTCTCCTTGAGAGGGTACCGGCTTTCGATGCGCGCTTCATGATGCGACGGCCCCGCCCGCCGCCGCCACTACCGACGGGGCTGGGCGCACTCCTCGAGAACCCACTCGCCGAGGTAGGCCGCTCCCTGAGCCTTCGGGGCGTCACCACTCCCGCTCGACGAGCCTGGGGCACCAGGCGCTCGCCGACCCCCTCCCGGGGCCGCGCCCCCCCGCTTCGGTCACCGCCGGCGGATCGTGAGATCATGCGGATGGCTGAGCCTCGAGATGGAGACCCGATGTCAGCGCCTTCCCTAGCCGTCCTGCCGTTTGCCGACCTCAGCGCCAACGCGGACCAGCGCACCTTCTGCGATGGTCTGGCCGCCGAGCTGATCGCCGCTCTGGCGCGCATCGAGGGCCTGCGTGTCGTTCCGCGCGGCTCCTCCTTGCGCCTGCGAGCCGTCACCGACGCCGCGGACGCGGGGCGGCGGCTGGAAGCTTCGACGGTTCTCGAGGGCAGCGTCGACAAGGCCGACGGCCGGCTGCGGGTGAGCGTCAAGCTGACCGCCAGCGCGGACGGAGCAGAGCTCTGGTCCGCGACCTTCGATCGCCCGCTGGGCGACGTCTTCGCCATTCAGCACGAGATCGCCAAGCGCATCGCCCACCGACTCGAGCTACGCCTCGACGCCAGGCACGCCGAGGCTCCCGAGCGGCCGCCGACCGCCGACCTCCAGGCCTACGAGCACTACCTCGAGGGCCGCGAGCGGTTCTTCGAGTACCGGCGCCAGGGCGTGGAAGCGGCCCTGAGGTCCTTCGACGCGGCCCTGGCGCTCGATCCCGACTACGCGCGAGCTCACGCCGGCGTCGCCGAGTGCCGCACGTTCCTGTTCATGTACGCCGACGGCGACGCGGCGGACCTGGAGCAGGCCGACCTGGCGAGCCGCCGGGCGCTCGAGCTGGCTCCGGATCTCGCCGAGGCGCACGTCGCCCGCGGCCTGGTGCTCTCGCTGCAGCGGCGGTACGCGGAGTCGGAGGAGGCGTTCGAGACGGCGATCGGTCTCGATCCCAGGCTCTACGAGGCCTACTACTTCTACGCTCGCAACGCCTTCGTCCAGGGCGATCTCGAGAGTGCGGAGAAGCTCTTCGGGCACGCCTCGAGGATCGACCCCGACGACTTTCAGGCACCGCTGCTGGTGGCGCAGATCCACGACGACCTCGGGCGCTCGCAGCATGCGGCCGCGAGCCGGCGACGGGGCATCCGCGCCGCCGAGCGCCGCCTCGAGCACAACCCCGAGGAGGCGCGGGCGCTCTACATGGGAGCCAACGCCCTCGTCTCCCTCGGCCAGACGGAAAGCGGCCTGCGCTGGGCCGAGCGCGCCCTCGCGCTCGAGCCGGACGAGCCGATGGTCCTCTACAACGTCGGCTGCGTCTTCTCGCTGGCCGGCGAGCTCGACCGGGCGCTCGACTGCGTCGAGCAATCCGTCAAAGGCGGCCTCGCCTACATCGACTGGCTGCGGCAGGACAGCAACCTGGACGCCATCCGCGACCATCCGCGGTTCCAGGCCCTGCTCGGTTGACGCAGGCCCCGGCGGGGGAAAAGCGCCGCCCCTCAGGGGCGGGGCGACGACCGGAAGCGGGACGTCACGGGATGGTCGCAGACCAGGCCGAGGTGTCCCCGCTTTCGAAGCCATCCGAGAAGATCGCCGTGCACACCGAGGGCACTCCCGGCGGCAGGTCGAAGGCCTCGGTCTCGTCGCCCACCCCGGTGCCGCCCGCGGTGGCCGAGAAGCCCAGACCGCGCTTGGCGAAGGCGTTCCAGATCTCGCACTCGTTGGCGCCGGCGTTGTTGGCCACGTCGGCCGCCAGGATGGCGTCGCGGGCGTCGACGAAGGTCGGCGTGCAGGGCTGCAGCTTCATGCCGTCGATCACCAGCTGGATCGCCACGTTGTTGCCGCCCGTGCCGGTGTAGAGATCCTCGTCGAAGCCGTAGCGGTGGACCAGGTTCCAGTACATCTCCCACAGCATCGCGGCCCAGATCTCGCCGACGCCGTGCGGGACGTTGGTCGTCCCGATGTCGGCGTAGGTCTGGGGGTTGACGAGGAGGTCGGTGGTGTACGGGAAGTTGCGGATGCCCACGCCGTCGATCGGCCGGAAGGTCACGTAGTTGCCGATGCCGCGGATCGTCGTCTCGGTGTCAGAGGCAACCGGGAAGAGCGACAGCGCCCACCAGTCGCTCCAGCCTTCGCCGGCCTGCTCGGCGTGGTTGAGGCAGCCGACGTTGGCCGGCCCGCCGGTGAGGCGGTTCGAGATGCCGTGGCCGTACTCGTGGGCGATGACTCCGTTGTCGAGGTCGCTGTCGCGGTTGATCTGTCCCGCCGGGTTGTCCTCGAGCGTGGCGTTGACCGTGTCGCCGCCCTCGATCGTGTCGATGAAGAGCTGGCCGTCGGGGAGCCCCACCGCCACCGAGGGAATCGCGGGGCTGCCGCCGAAGTTCGTGAACGGCTCGTCCGTGTTGTCGACGATGATCGCCGCGACCGCCCCGGCGTTGGCAGCGTTGAGGACGAACACGCTCGAGTTGCAGGCGCCTTCGTTCCAGACGATCAGCGCGATCTTGCCCGTGAGGTCGTTCACGGCCGGCTCGCAGGAGTCGGTGGTCGGCGGCACGCCGTCGTCGACGATCGCCAGATCGGCGGTCAGGCCATTGCCGGTGCCGCCGTTGTTCGACGGGTTGGCGATGTAGGAGTCCACGATCGGCGGCGGCGCGTTCACGGTGACCAGCTGGCCGAACGGGTTGGTCCAGATGAACATCTGCATGCGGCTGCTCGGGTTGCCGTCCGGGGTGGTGAGGAAGTTGGCGTTGTTGGTGCCCGAGCCGTCCTGGGCGTCGGCGTTGACGTTGTCGCCGCCGAGGCCGCCGTTGCC
>Ga0224512_10001193_pt1 | contig 25631 bp, 16 predicted proteins | sample SF_May12_sed_USG_4_FD_169103 | JGI IMG/M metagenome (GOLD analysis project Ga0224512, IMG submission 169103) | Sediment microbial communities from San Francisco Bay, California, United States - SF_May12_sed_USGS_13 | ecosystem: Environmental > Aquatic > Marine > Sediment | place: USA... | reverse complement strand
GAGCCCGGGCCTCCGGAGCCGGAACACCGCGTCGCCTGTATTGCCTTCGTCCGGTTTTCAGGCACGGATGCAATGCTGCGAAATGAAGGACCCGACGCTTTGGCCGAGGCTTTGCAGGCAACCATTAGTCAGGCGCAAGACATTTTCGAGGCTGAGTTTGTAACCCTGCTGGCCGTCGACATCGACCGCGACGGCGGAAAGCTGTTTTTGAGTTCCGGGGTTCCCGTTGCCAGTGAGGATGACGAAGGGCGCATGTTACGCGCAGTGCGACGCCTGGCGGACGCCAGAACGCCGCTGCCGTTGCAGTTCGGCATCAATCGTGGCCATGTCTTTGCCGCCGAGGTCGGCACCCATCGGCGGGCCGCGTACTCGGCCATGGGTGATACGACCAATACGGCGGCGCGAATATGCGCCAAGGCGCCGCTCGGCCGGATCTATACGCACCCGTCGGCTCTGATCCAGTCACGCACGAAGTACGCAACGGAGCAAGTCGGCCCTTTCAAATTCAAAGGCAAGTCAGTGGCCCAGGTCTTGTACGACGTCGGCGATGAATCCGGCGTGCGACCTGAAACGGAGCAGACCACCCTGCCATTGGTCGGTCGACAGCATGAATTGCAGATTCTCAATCAGGCCGTAAAAAATTGGGCCGACGGAAGCGGCGAAGTAATCGCGATTTCCGGAGCAACAGGTCTGGGCAAGAGCCGTTTGCTTCATGAGGTACTGCCGAACCTGGGATCGGCGGCGATTATTCGGTTTCGGGGCGAGCCGTACGGAGTGCCACGCCCCTATGGCCTGCTGCGCGACCCCATGCGCGGGCTATTGGGAATTAATCCGGGCGCACCGGAAAGTTTACGCCAGCAACTTCGCGCGGCCATCGCACGGCTGAATCCCGAACTGACTCCGCTGCTGGCGCTGCTTGGCGACCTCACGCAAATCGACATCGAGCCTTCCCCGGAAGTTACGACGATTGAAGCAAGCTTTCGCCCCAATCGTGTCGCCGACACAGCGCTGCAAGTAATCAACGCAGTTCACCCGGGGCCGCTGGCGCTAATCGTGGAGAATGCCCATTGGGCTGATGAGGCAACGACTCTCGTACTGGACGCTCTGAGCCATGCTTGCCACGAGCGTCCCTGGCTGATGTTCATAACTCGCCGCGATGATGCGATGGGATTCCGGCCCACCGTCGGCCAGGCCATAGCCCTTGAGCCATTGACCAGCGATGCGATGGAGAAACTGGTCATCACTGCCACCGCATCGGCGCCATTGCGCCCCCATGAGGTGCAAATGGTGGCAGAACGCGCCGGCGGTAATCCTATGTTCGCCGAAGAAATCATTCGCGCCGCCCGCGAAGCGGGCTCGGTCGAGGCCGTGCCCGAATCACTGGAAGCGGCGATGGCGGCGCAGGTCGATGCCCTCGACATAGGTGCACGCCAGATGCTGCGTTACGCGACGGTGCTCGGCAATAGCTTTCGACGCGAACTCCTCGAGGCACTGCTCGAATCGGAACAACGTCGGGTCGACCGAAACGTTCTGTCACGCCTGCAGGATTTCATCGTCCCGGAAGGTGAACGCCGGTTACGATTCCGCAATGACCTGTTCCGTAATACGATCTATGAAGGTTTAGCTTACCGGCTCCGCGGGCGGCTGCATCTGGTGGCCGGGGAAACAATAGAGAAACTGGCGGAAGATCCAGACGCCGCAGCTGATAATCTCGCCCTGCACTTCTCGATTTCCGGCGATTTCGAACGGGCCTGGCACTATGCGCGCATTGCCGGAGACCGCGCCCGCCGCGCTTACGCCAATCCTGAAGCGGCACGCCTCTATGAGATAGCCCTCGACGCAGCCCGACGGCTGCCGGAAATTGACGACAGCGAGAAAGTGCCGGTCTGGACCAAGCTTGGCGAAGTGCGGGAATGGGCGGGCATGTTTGATGGCGCGCTCGATGCGTTTCGGCAAGCCACGCATCTCGTGCGCGATGACCCGCTCGCCACGGCCGGCCTGTTGCTTTACCGGGCCCACGCGCGGGAGCGTGCCGGCGCATTTTCCACGGCGCTGCGCGAACTCACGACAGCGAAGCGCCTGATCAAGGATCTTGACTCACCGGCTGCGCGCCAGGCACGCGCGCAGCTGGCTTCGTTCACGGCCATGATCCGCTTTGGGCAGGAACACTACCGCGATGCACTCGAGCAAGCGCAGGCAGCCATTCACGAGGCGCGCAGTGCCGGTCATCGGGCTGCCCTGGCCGAGGCGCTGTATACAGCAGGCTCGGCGCAGCAGGCGCTCGGCGAAGGCGACACGAGCCATATCTACGAGGCGCTAGAGATTTATGCAGAACTCGGGGATCTGTCCAGGGAAGCCAACGCCCGCGGTAACCTCGGCTGCGCAGCATTTGTAGTCGGGAAATGGGATGAAGCGCTCAGTTGGTTCAAGAGTCAGCGCGAGATCTGTCTGCGAGCCGGCAATGTGGCGGCTGCCGCGGCCGCCGCTTCGAACATCGGCGAGATCCTTGGCAAGCGACGCCGGTTCGAAGAAGCCGAACCGATGCTGCGCGACACGATCCGCATCATGCGCGCCTCCGAGTTTAACGACGGTGCCGCCTATGCCGAGATTCAGCTGGCCCGTATCCTGATCGAACGCGGCGCAAACGACGAAGCGGAACACATGATGGCGCGTGTCGCGGCGGAGTTCGCGAAGATCGGCCAGGCCTTGAGCGCGCTCGAGGCCCTGCTTGTTCAGTCGCTCGCGAAAATAGGCGTGGGTGATGCGGCCGCGGCTCTCGAGCTCTTGGCTAGCGCCGCCGGAGAAGTGGGTGACGATGCGCGCTTATTCGAGCCACAGATTGCTGAAGCCCGTGCACGGGCGCTTGCGGCGCTCGGCAGCAGGTCCGAGGCCGAACAGGCAATCGTGGGTGGCCTCAAGGCCGCGCGTTATTTCGGCCTGCCCTATGAAGAAGGTATGCTGCTGTTGGCCCGGATAGACATCGCCCGGGCCGCGAATCTCGAACCCGATTCGCAGGATGTTGAAGCTGCGCAGAAAATTCTCGGCGACCTCGGCGTCAATTTGACGCCGAGGTCGCACGATTCGATGAGTTAATTAGCCTAGCGATTCCACCTGATATCACCCCAGAAAAGTATCGTCTGGCAGACTTGCATCTTCGGCATCGCGATCGGCCCCTGGTACTCTTCCGCGTTATCGAGCACGCAGGCATATTCGACCTTGTCATCAGGATAGGTCTGACCCGGCACATCGATCAGGTCGTAAGTCCCGGGACTGTTCAAAACCTCCGTCATGATCCGGTTGCCGTTGGAATCCTGATCAATCGTGCCGTCGCAGCGTTCCGGCGTGAAGTCGAACGGGTTCTCGGGGTCGAGCGGATTGGTGAACTGGACCTGGGTCTTCGGACTGTCGAAACCCAGGGGTTGCGAGTCTTCCGGCGGGAAACAGATATCCACCGATGCGGCCAGCTGCTCCCCTGGATTCTTGAGCAGTTCGCAGCCCTCCAGGCCATCGCTGAGGTTGCGGAAGACATAACCGACATTCGCCTCGCACGTCGTTTCGCCGCCCGTTGAAAGGCTCGGATCGAGGCGCGTCACCTGGCACTGGGCATCATTGATTCCATCACCAATGGTGGAAGTATCGGTGCCACCCGGCGCGGAGCCCGTCTCGCATCCGAGCACGCCAATGTCCCCTTTGGTTAGATAAATGACCGAGTTATTGGCATAGGCGCTACCGGCAAAATCGCCACCACCTTCCCATGACCCTTCACCAGACCCCGGTCTAATGCGGAACGACGTGCCGATTTCGTCGACGATCCAGCGACAATTATCATTCTCGCCGGAGTCCGGACCGGAGTCCGAGTTCGCGAGGCAGTTCCAGATCGCGGCACCCGGATCGTCGGACGCATCCGGATCCGTTGGGTCGATGCTGCTGCCGGATCGGAGTTCATAGGTCGCGCTTACGCTGCCCGCAATCAGTACGTCGAGGAATAGTCGAGCATTCTTTTTCACCTCGACATCCAGTTCGAGTCGCCAGAATGCATTCGCGTCGATCAATACCGGATCAAGCGTGTCGCCGCCAAGCCCGAATTCGAGTACTTCGTTCAGATTGGCCGTGAAGCGATAGCACGCAACGCCCTTCGGGCCGTTTGGCACGCCCAGCGAATCAGGGCCGACACCAATGTCGCCACTGCCGTTGCCGCCGGTCGACGAAAGCACTGTCAGCGAATACGGTCCTGCAAACTGCAGGATGCATTTACTTCTGACGCCGATTTGCTGCTGCAGCCCGGTCGGCACATGGACGAAGCGTCGCGGCACATGGCCGATGGCCCCGGGACCGGACTCCACATTAATGCCCATCTGCAGGCGCAGCTGCCCCTGGTCGGGCAGCCCTAATGGCGGTAGCGGGTCTTCCGCGAGCGCCTCGAAGGCGATCGCAGCCAGGAAAAATACCGCCAATGTCGCGGCAGTAAATTTGTTTTGTTTATTAATGTATGCCATGAATTTTCCCCCGTTCACTGTCAGAGCGCGCCAGCGTCAAGACATGCTGGCAGTGTTGTTCTTGGTCGCAGTGGCAAACTTATTCTCGAGCAGCTTTAGCCCGATTACACTTATGCTGGTCTTTCCCCGGAACCCACCGGAGATGATTGCACCGGCGAGCACCGGATTTAAAAAACCAAACGCTGTTATCGTTACTTATTGCGGTCAATTTTTACCTAATGCGATATTATTATGCAAGCTGGCTGGCGTGTTATGAAAATCTAACATAATCGGTAAATTATGGAGGTTTTCGCGAATCGACCTGAATCGAAATGCTATTCTCCAACGCGCGAATCCGGTGGCCGTTCGTTCATTACCCAATCATCCAGCCATACAACCTCGGAATCGATTCCGCCGTCCGCCTTCAGGTTCAGGCGACGAAACCCTGGCGGGCGGATATCCATGACGCAGGTCTCGGTGCCCGGCGTAAATTGTGCACAGGTCGATGGCGTGCTGAGCATGCGCAGGTTTTGGTATTGGCGGTCCGATGCCTGGTGCACATGACCCCACAGGACGCCCTTCACCTGCGCGTGACGACTCAGCATAGATAACAGCTCAGGTCCGTTACGCAGACCGTAACCATCCAACCAGGTCGAGCCCATATCGATCGGCTGGTGGTGAACATTGACCAGTACGTGCCGCCCTTTCGAGCCCGTCAACCCGGCCTCGAGCCGCTCGAGTTCCGGCTCGCTGAGTTCGCCCCCTTCCGCGCCGGTGACATGGCTGTTCAACATGATCAGACGCCAGCAACCGATGTCGTGTGTTGCACAGAATGAAAAAAGATCATTATCGAGAATCTGGGACATCAAGGCCGGATCGTCGTGATTGCCGGGTAAACACAGAACCGGCAGACCGCAGGGCGCCATGATCTCGCGAAAACGCTCGTAACCCTGCCGACTGTGGTCTTCGACGAGGTCACCGGTTGCAAGCACCGCAGCAGGGCGCCATCGCGTAGCACTCAAAGCGCGCTCGACGACCGCGCGGAAAGAGCGGTCGGTTTGGACACCATAGAGCTCATTGTCCGGATCCGCATGCAAATGCGAGTCGGTCACATGAAGGATTTGAAGTGTTTCGTCAGAACGCATTGGTCCGTGGCGCACGAAAAATCAGCATCGGGTCATTCGCCAAATCTCCAGGGTGGGCCAGCTAACTACTTGAAGTAAGGGTTGCAGAGTATATACAAGAGCAGGTTTAAGTTTCTCGACCTCACGCTGCACTGCTGCCGCCTTAGAACCAGGACCGCTCAAGGCCATTCGTTGGCCGTTTCCGAGAAGCCGGCGCGCTGCGGATATACGACGCAAAAACGCTGCCCGGTCGGCGCTTCCATGACCCACCAGCGCTTGACCTGTGCAACGCGCTTCGCACCCAATTTCTCCAGGCGGGTGACTTCCGCTTCGATATCGTCGGTTTCAATATCCAGATGCAGTCGACTCGGATGCTCTACGCGCTGCACTTCTAAATACACCTCATCAGGGCCGGTTTGCAATTCCACATAGCTTTGATCGTCCGGATCGTCGCTGCGACTCAACTCGCAACCCAGGGCGTTACCCCAGAACGCCGCCGCAGCATCGAGATCATCCGTGTCGCAATCAATAATAAATCCGGCGAGCTGGCTTTTATGCATTGTCTAACGCTCCTTTCCAGTATCAGCCATTCTGATTATGGCAGGGGTCAGGTACTTTTACCCAGATTGAAACTTTTGCTTTGCCAGCGCTGTGCAGCTTGCAGAATCATGCAGGATACTATGCCCGATCAGCATTGTTGATCGGGCGCACGTTCGTGCTGATTCATATGCGCCGCCAAACGGCAAAGGTTCTGAAACCGCAAATCCCTTAGGAATCTTGATCGATTCTGTTCGCTACTTGCATGGCGGCTGTCACGGCATCCATATCCCAGCGTGCCGTAACCTTGATGTTGCTCTGCTCAGATTGCACCAACTCGATGCGCATGCCTAGCGACAGTGCAATGTCCGTCGTCGTGTCACCACGCAGGCCCAGTTCCTCTTGTCGCTTGATTACCCGGCGCAGCGCAGACGCGCGATAGACGGTTGGATCACAGGAGCACGCCAGACTCGGTCGCGGCAGAACTGTTGCAACCCGTTGGCCCTTCATCTCAAATAAAGTGCGCAGTTCCGGGATATAGGCTTGCGCAACCTCGGCGTCTTCGAGCGCGGTTATGCAGCGCATCACGGTATCATCTGGCGTATTCGGCGACGCCGCGTTATGCAACACGATGATATCGTCGTCAGACATTTCGCGCCTGTCGCTTAAAGCACTAAAGCCATTGCGCACTGATTGCTGTCGCGTGTCTCCACCGTGCACCACGTCTACTTTGGCTTCGAGTTCGAATTGCCGAAGCGCTGCCAAGGTCGAATCCATATGGGCCGGATTGGCGACCAGCAGAACCGGATCCACGCTGGCGAGATCCACGTAGGTTTGCAGCGCATGAATAAACAGCGGCTTACCGCCGATCTCGGCAAACTGCTTCGGCCCGTTCTCGGTTCCGAACCGCACGCCTTGACCACCGGCCAGAACTAACGCCGCGATCACGCGTGTTTCCTGCGCGCACCATTCATGAACCAGGCGACGGTATCGACAATGCCCTGCGCCAGATCGATCTCCGGCCGATATCCCAGCAATGCCTGAGCCCTGCCCATGTCACCCCAGGTCCGATTGATGGTTTCGACCGAGGCACGACGAAAATGACTGCTCAGGTCCACGTCGGCCGCATTCGCTGTCATGACGACCAGTTCCTCGAGCGTATGCGCGCGGCCGGCGCCCGCGTTAAGAACCGTATAACCGGGCAGATCCGCCGTGACCGACATGGAACAAAGCCGCGCCACGTCCCTGATATGCACGAAGTCACGCAGGTAATCTGCCTGTCCCGGAAATGATACGACTCCATCAGTCTTGAGTGCCTCGAGTGCCATACCCACGTAGCCGCAATTCAGATCCTGACCCGGTCCGTAGACCGAGAACGGCCGAATTACGACGACTTCCATACCACCGGTATCGTGAAACCGTTGACAATACTGCTCGGCGACCAGTTTGGCGAGGGCATAGGGCTCCCTCGGCCTCGGCAGGTCTGTTTCCACTGACGGTAGCCGTTCGGGTTCTCCGTAAACCTTCGCACTGGACAGGTAAACAATACGCCGGGTACCCGCATTCGCCGCGGCCTGCAGAATATTTAATGTGCCCTGAACGTTGACGTCGACCATTTGCATCGGATTCTCCGCCACCCGTCCGGCTTGATGAATTGCGACGCTATGCACGATCACATCGGCACCCTCGCAAGCTGCGACGCAATCTTCCCGGCGCGTGATGTCTCCGACTCGAATACCGGCGCCGCCGATGCAATCGATACCAATGACTTCATGTCCGGCATCGAGCAGCTCGAGTTTGACGGCCGCGCCTATAAAGCCACGAGCCCCGGTAATTAAGACGCGCACTTTTGATTCTCCTGTTCTACCGGCGCCATCGGGGCCTTTGCGACATCTACCGGCACTTCTAATCCAAGAAACCGACGACGAATCTCGTGGTAGGTGCGTTCGCAAGCGTGCGCGTCGACAAACAGGTGAAATTCGTCGAGCACCGCCTCGTACTTTTCCTGCCACTCACCAATGCCGTGTTTGACAGCTCTTCGCAAAGCCTCCTCAAGTTCTTCAGGCGTCTGGACCTTGGGGCCGGGCGTCACGTCGTCATAATTGAAATAGAAACTCCGCGAATAACTCAGGTAGTCATCCAGATCGGGGACGAAAAAAATAACCGGCTTTCGAGTCAGGATGAAATCGAATGTGGCACTCGAGTAATCGCTAATCAGCCCATCGACCGCGCGGAAAAGCGTATTGCAGTCAATACCGGAGTCCGCCAGGCGCAGGTGCCGCATCTGACCAACAGCGCTGGCGGCACCACGGTTGGCATCCACGACGTGCAATTTGACGAGCAACCGGACGCCGGCGCGACCAGCCAGTGCGTCCAGTGCCTGCCAGGGTATGGAAAAACGCCCGGCATCGTCGCGAAAAGTCGGCAGATACAAAAAGACCGGACACCCTTCTCGCTGCGCAGCCTTAATCCAGGCGTGGTCACGACTAGCCTCGTTCGGCGGGCCCTCGGCGAGCAAGCGGTCGTTGCGCGGAAACCCCGTAATGGCCAGGGTCGCGGATGGCATGCCAAAATACAGCGCACCCTGCCGCATGTGTACCTCGGATGTAGCGATCGCGAAATCCGGCGTCACGGCATGCCATGGCAGCAGGTAATTCCAGAACAGGCGCTGCAGGATATTCCCGTGGAATAATTGATAAAGCCGGTGCCCGGGGTTTTGGATGGCGCGCTCGATCACCTTGATGCCGACCCCGTGACGCAGCAGGACCCGCTTCGCGCCGCGCGATAACCAGTGATTGACGTCCCGGGTCAGACCATCGAACACAAAAACACCGCCCGTCAGGCAGGCCAAGATTCCGGAAGGTGACAAGGTTGTCTGGGCGTTAAAATTGCTTGCGCGCAAAGACGCGACGATGCCGCGGTCCCGGCTAACCCAGATGACTTCGATGCCGTCCTGCTTTCTTGCCGCGGCATATTCGAACAGCGCGGCGGTATTGTCCGCGAACCGCGTACCGCTCCAGCTGCCGAAAACCCAGCGCCGCGGGTTGCGCGGCCAGAATCCGGCAAAAAAATAGACGGCGAACAAAATGGGCCGAAACAGCACCGCGACAATGTTGTGCAGATTCACCACCATGTCACTGACCCATCCCACCGAATTCGCAGCCTGCGGTGGTCGTACGTACTTTGTACAAACTCGTTCTGGCGGTAATAAACAGCGTTCTTCCATCCGGATCGCCAAAAGCCAGATTCGCCGGCCGCTCGGGCATCGCCAGAGACGCAAGTGCCGAACCATCGAGGCCGAAAACCTCGATGCCTTTCATGCCCGCGACATAAACCTGCCCTGCAAGATCAACGCGGATACCGTCCGGTCGTTCGACCCGGCAATGCGTGCGGCCGTTGATTGGCATCCCGGCCACATCGAGATCAAAAGCCCGAATGTGCCCGCGTTCGGTGTCGGCGATATACAGCGTTCGGTAATCCGGTGACACTGCTAGACCGTTGGGCTTATCGAAATCGTCAAGCAGCAGATCCGTTTTCCCGGATACCGGATTGACGCGATAGACACCCTGGTAATCCAGTTCCCGGGCTTCCGGCGTCACGCCGTAGGGCGGATCGGTGAAGATAACCATACCGTCGCGGTCAACGATCAAATCATTCGGGCTGTTAAGGCGGAGGCCCCGATAGTGGCTTGCAACGGTATGCGTTTTGAGATCGGGTCCATACCGAACGACTTGCCGGCCCTTATGTTCACATGCCAGAACCTGTTGCGAGCCATCGAGCGTATTGCCGTTCGCTTCATTTGTATGCTCACGCAACAGGCCCACGTTACCATCAGCCCACCAATGAGTCCTGCTGATCGGAATATCATTGAACAGTAAAGCGCCACCCGAGATCTCCGGCAAGAAGTTTTTCGCTATCGCGGATGACAACCAGACCGGGCCTTCAAGAAACTGAAAACCGTCCGCCAGCAGAGTTATGCGGGTATCAAACATAATCGCAGCCACTCCGCAGGGCAGCCGAAAAAACCGCCGAAAATAATTTGGTCAATTTTACATAAACCATTTTTTGGAATTGTTTTTTTTACAGTTTTTGAATACTATCTAAGTCTACGAAGTAGTGCACCGCGTCAGTTATCACTTTTGACTTCACAGTCGCAACGACCACTTGCTTCGACGCAAAACGGCCAAAAAATAATTAGAACCACAAGGACGACATGGTTACTAAAGCAGAGGACGCTATTCGCCCGATACGGAAACCGGGCGCGTACCGCCTATCTCTTTCGCGCAGCATCATCGGCGGCATCGCCGCATTTACGGATGCCCTGATAGTCAGCGGCACGGGTTTTCTTGTTTTTATTCTGTACGTCTTTCCGAAAGTGCCGGATAAAGTCATGGCCTATTCGGCCGGTATCAGTTTGTTTACATTGCTGATCATGCAGGCCTTTTACATGGCAGGGCTGTACCGATTTATGCGGATCAACGAACCCGCAAGACACGTGCCACACATCGCCGGTATTATCTTTCTGGCATTTCTCGGCCTGCTGGGTTTCGCGTTCGCATTCAAGATCACCGACGAGTTCTCGCGTGTGTGGGCATTCAGCTGGCTCATCTCGATGCTAGTCCTTCTCGTCCTTTGCCGGTATGCACTCGCCGCGTTCGTGCGCGGTTGGGCACGACAAGGACACCTCGGCAGGAATATCATGATTTATGGCGGTGGCGAGCAAGCCGAGCGACTGATTGAACACATAGACGCTATCGATGAACCGTGGAATCGAATCACGGGGGTGTTCGATGACCGCCTCGAGCGCGTCGGCAACCAGGTTTGCGGATACCCCGTGCTCGGTAACCTCCGAGATCTGGTTGCATGCGCGCGCAAAGGCCGCGGCGCCGACGAAGTGCTGATTGCATTGCCGTGGGGTGCCGAGGAACGGCTCATGAAAATTATGGCTGCGCTGTCCGCCCTGCCCTCGGACATTCGTCTCGCTCCAGAATTTATCGGCAATGAAATGCTTCGCCGCAGGACCAGTTTCCAGTATGGCGTACCGATGCTGAGAATCCTGGATAAACCCGTCTCGGGATGGAGCGCACTGACAAAGTATGCCATGGATTACGCGCTCGGAAGTCTGTTTCTTGCAATCAGCCTGCCAATCATCCTGATCGTGGCGATATGTATTAAGCTCGAAAGTCGCGGGCCGGTTCTTTTCCGGCAGCAGCGCTATGGCTTCAATAGTCAGCTTATCGATGTGTTCAAGTTTCGAACCATGTACGTCGATCGGACCGATGCCAACGCTGAGAAACTGGCAACGCGGGATGATCCGCGCATTACAAAGGTTGGCGCGTTTCTACGTCGCTTCAGCCTCGATGAGCTGCCGCAGCTTTTCAATGTGCTGCGCGGTGAGATGTCCGTGGTTGGTCCGCGTCCACATGCACTGCAGGCAAAGGCCGGCGGCAAACTCTATAAAGATGTTATTGACGAGCACGCGGTCCGCTATAAGGTCAAACCTGGCATCACCGGCTGGGCACAGGTCAACGGGTGGCGCGGCAACACCGAGACCGAAGGTGATCTCGTCGGTCGTGTCGAGCACGACCTTTACTACATCGAGAACTGGTCGATACCCTTCGATCTGTCGATCCTACTGCGCACCGTGACCGCCGTTCTCGGCGGCAAGAACAGTTATTGATAGGCGCGGATTGATTCTGCGGGCAGTGTCAAGGCGCTCGCATAGACACCCAAGGTCTGCTCCACCATATTGTCAACAGAGAACTCGAGCGCAACAGACTGCGAGCATTTACTCATACGCCGTACGAGTTTTCGATCGCCGGCCAGTTGCCCGAGACGCGCGGCAAGAAATTCGATTTGATCCTGCGGTACGACGAAGCCGTTTTCTTCGTGCCGCACCACCGAGTGTGCGCCGCCGGTTTCCGTCATCACGATCGGCAAGCCACGCGCCGCCGCTTCCAACAGCACGTACGGAAATGCTTCGTACCGGCTCGGCAGGGCGAAAATATCGAAGGCAGCCATCGCGGCAACGCCATTGCGCGCACCCGCAAAAGTCACTCGCGGCCCGATTCCCAGATTACGGGCCAGCTCTTCAAGCTCGGCACGGTGCGGTCCATCTCCCACGATCACCAGCCGCAGACTGACATCATTATGCAGCGCGGTCGCGAAAGCGTTAATCAGCCTGTGCACGGATTTTTGCGCTGAAAGCCGGCCGACGAAACCGACACAGAACTCATCGTCCGCCAGTTGCAGTTCGGCCCGCATGACCTGCCGGTCCGCCGCTGCAAGCTGCGGAATGCCATTGTGAACCATCTGCAGGCGGCGAGCCCGTATGCCCATCGAGCGGGCATGCTGCAACTCCTGTTCGGAGACGCAGATCACAACATGTGCAAGGTAACTGAGAAGCCTTTCGACTGTTCTATAGGCGAACCGTGCGGCCAACCCCAGGTCGGGGTTCAATGTGATGAACGCATGCGGCGTATAGATACATGGCGTGGCCTTGCCAATAGCCGCGAGGCGCAGCAATGCGCCGGCCTTTGAACTGTGGCCGTGCAGGATATCGAATGGCCCCATCTCATCGATTAATCGCCGCAGTTGCAGCGTCAGCTTGAGGTCGTCTGCGCCGACGGCTCGCCGCATCGGCAATTGCCGGGTTGTCATGGCAGGCATGGCCTGAATGGCCTGCCTGCACCAGTCCTCGGCACGATCGGGAGAGTAAACCAGGCAGACTTCATGATCGCGGTGCAGTAATCCTTCAGCAAGATCGAGTACGTGTCGCGCCGCGCCGCCGCCAGCCGCCTCCATCGCGAGCAATACCCGCAATCGGGTACCGGTTTGCATCGCTGAATTCATGTTATTCGCCTACTGCGTAACGCCGCGATTTAGCCGACGTAATATTTCTCGAGTTCGCCCGCGTACGCGCCGGAATCACCGTACGAATACTGAGCGTGTTTCTTGGCATTTACCATCGTCAGCAGCCCGCCGGCCAGCGGCGCGCCGGCCGCAAGCAGCTGTCTGACCGACATTTTCACCGCCTGGCGGCGAGTCGAGCCCCAGCGGACGGCCAGAATTGTTGCGTCAGACAGCCGCGATAGAATTCGTGCATCGGCGGCAGCCATCAACGGCGGCGAATCAATGACGATCAGGTCAAATTTGTCCCGCATTACGTCCAACAGCGCCGCCATTTTCTTCGAGCCCAGGACGTTCGTCGCATGCATTGTTGGCATCCCGGCAGGAATGACCTTTAACGAAGACCATGCGCTAGCTTGCAAGACGTTGTTGATGTCGACTTCACCAGCGAGTACGTTGGTCAGGCCAGGTTCTTTTTCGACTCCCGTTATCTCATGACAGGCTGGGCGGCGAATATCCGCGTCGATCAACACCACCCTTTGTCCCGCGACACTTTGCACCGTGGCAAGGCTGCTTGCGATCGTGCTCTTACCTTCACCCGGCACGGAAGATGTGATCAGCACCACCTGCGGCGGCTGATCCGGAAAAGCCAGTGACAGACTCCAGTTCAAGGTGCGCACCGACTCCCCGAAAGCGGCGCCGGGCCGCCCGGCGACATAGGCTGCCAGCGAGGAGTAATTATCCGGTTTATTGATCATCGGCACAAAACCAATCGACGGCGTCCCGGTGACCTGTTCGAATTGCTCACCGCTGCGAAATCCGCTGTCCAGCAATTCGAGAATCAATATCGCCATCAGCCCGAGGAACAATGAGCCCATCAGAGCCAGACCGATCACTACGCCTTTGGACGGGAACGAAGGTTCTGCGGGAATCGTCGCCGGCGAAAAAACATCGACGTCGGGTTGCTGAAAACCCATATCCTTCTGGTACAGAGTTTCCTTTTCGCGGGCCAGCATCGTGTCCAGAAGAGTGCGCGCCGCATCCGCCTCCCGCTGCAGCGCCTGCAGCTTGATATTATTCTGGTTGCCCGCCCCAACTGTGCCTTTCGATTCGTTAAGACTTGTCTGTAGTGAGCGTTCCCGGGCTCGTGCGATATCGACCTGATTCTGCAACCCGGTTACGATTTTGCTGACCTCTGACTTTATGCGGGTTTGCAAATCAAGTGCCTCGGCGCGCAGCTGCACCATGCGCGGATGTAATTCACCCAGTTCCGATGACAATTCGGCAACCCGCCGCTCCACTTCGATTTCCTGTTCGCGTAATCGCTGTATCAGAGGCGAGTCCAGCACCTCGCTGGCGCTGCCGACACCGCCCGCTGTATCGACCAGCCGCCGGGTTTGCCGCAGGCGTGCCTCGGCCTCGGCGCGCGCAGTACGCGCCATAACCAGCTGTGTATTCAGCTCGACCAATTGCTGCGTGGCAAGTGTAAAGCCGTTACCTTCCAGCAGGCCATACTCTTGGCGCATCGCTTCTATTTTGGTTTCATCCTCGGCAAGTTTTTCGCGTAAACCTTCGATTCGTTTTCCAAGCCACGAATTAGCGCGCTCCGCTATTTCGAATTTGGTTTCGAGGCGCGACTGGATATATTCATCCGCCAACGCGTTTGCGATGTCGGCAGCCTTCTGGGGGTTTTCGGATGAAAAACGCACGGCGATAACGCGCGAGTTTTCCTGCGGGGTAATCTCGAGGCGCTCCTGGAACCGGTCAAGCAGCTTGCTATACTCCTGCGCCGTAGCCAGGCCCGCGTCCGGGCGCCGCGCCGCAGAGTCCGACAGCGACTCGTTGAACTCGCGATCATTCTCCAGGTTCATGCGCTGAACAACCCGGTCCGCAAGCGCGCGAGAACCCAGCACGTAGGCCTCACTCTGCACTGATTCTGCATCACCCGAAAGTCCGGCGACGACGGAATCGAGCGAAACACTATTGTTTTCCTGGGACTCGATGAGTATCAGCACCTCACCCGTGAAGCGCGGTGTTAGAAGAAGAAGTGCTAACCCGGCCATCACCAGTGCCGCGAATACTATGCCGCCAAGAACAGATATTCGCCGGCGTATTACGGTCAGTATTTCACCAAGACCGACATCGTCGGTACCGGCGGGAATCGACAAATTGCTCGCTGCGTTGATCTGTTCCATCAGAAGAATCTTTCCGGCACCTCAATGACGTCGCCGGGCATCACCGCCGTGTCATTAGAGGCTTCAAGTTCAACCGTGCCAGCATCGGATTCCCGCACAATACGGATGCGGCTTTTTCGGGCCCGGTAGGTAAAGCCGCCCGCAACTGCCACCGCGTTGATGATCGTCATGCCGTTCACATATGGATAACTGCCAGGCTCACTGACTTCACCGATAATGTAGAATGGCCGATAGTTCAGTACTTCGGTGCTGACCCTCGGTTCCTTCAGGTAATCGGGGCTTAGCTTGGCAGTAATGATTTCCTCCAGTTCCTGCAGACTGCGGCCCTCGGCGTCAACATCGCGGATCAGCGGCAGGGATATCCGTCCTGCGCCGTCCACCTCGAACTCACCTGATAAGTCTTCGTGCCCGTAAACGATCACGCGCACAGTGTCGCCTGGTGCCAGCCGGTAGTCGGCTCTTTCATTCGCTTCTGCGAGTGCATTAGCGCTGAGCAATGCCATGAGTATCGAGATCGACAACCAGGCCCTGTTCTTATTTTTCTTCATTCTGGGACGTGTTCCAAAGTTATTTAGAGTTGACCGACCAAGCGCAGAAAGTATTGGCTCACCTCGAATTCCCGCCCGCCTGAATTAGCCGGGGATGTATCCCGGTCTCGGTAAAGATACCCGAATTCAAGCTTCAGGTAGCGATTCATGAAATATTTTCCGCCAAGCAGTAAACTTTTTACGTCATCATCGCGATCGATGCCCTCGAAGTCCTCGTTCCCAAGCGACAAATCCAAATTCAGGACCAGGCTCCGCAACAGTTCATGATCCGCCCTGAAACCAAACTCGGTCGTCTCGATACCCGAAGCGCCGACAATCGTGGTACTGTCGATGCCGCGGCGGCCGGAAAATATCAGCGTCGTAAGCCCGGTGATGTTCCAGGTCACTTTGCCACCAAAGGTCGGCCCATCGGCCGTGCCGAATCGCGCATCGTCATAGTCCTGACGCAGGTACCCAGCGAACACCTCGCCGAAAGTCTGGCCGGAAAAATCCAGCAAAGCCCCGACGACAGCGCTGAACCCATCGGAACTTCGCTCGAAACCATTACGGTCAAGTTGCTGGTCATACTCGATCTGTTTAGCTTTGGCCTCTGCGTACAATGCATAGTTCGGCGACATTTCGCGCGCCAGGCGGAGACCCAGTTCGCTTGCATTACGATCCCGATCCGCATTACTGATTGGCGCGGTTAGAGTCGCAGTATCGTCAAATTCAAATTTCCGATAGCCGCCATCGACCTTGGCAATCCAACGTCCGGGTTTCCAAGTGTATGACCCAGCGATTTTGTCGAGCGTGAATTCAGTGGGCTCGATGCCACGCGCATCGTCCGCCGAAGTTCGCTCCTCGTGTTTGTCGCTATGGCGCAGTTCCGCTTGCAGACGTCCATTGCCGATCTCGAAACCACCCTCCGCATAAATGTCGAAGTCATCATAGTCTTCGCCATCAAAATCACTGTAGCGAGCAAAGTCAGCCTCGGCACCAATCGCCGCCCGGTGACGGCTGGACTCGGAAGTGAGCCTCAGTTCCGGCTGCAGCAGTGTCGCCGTATCGCTTTGCTGCATTTCTTTAGTCGCAAACACGTTGTCGTTATGGACAAGACCCAGACCCACCGCGGGAAATAATCGGAACCCGCCAAGCGGCATGCCGTCGGCATCTAACCCGGGCCGGGCTCGGTCGGCAACCGTATTCTCGCGCTCCAGTTGTTGTGCCATGCCTTCGCCGCTGACCGTGATGCAAATCAGCAATACGCAACAGGCGCGCAGCCGCCTGAAAGTATCGGCAAAATAAACACGTTTGAAGTCCATATCTTCGGCCTTCCTTATTATTGCGCAGTCGGTTTTTGCGTTGCAGCGGGGCGTGCCCCGGAAAGCGGCGCCAGCTGCGCAGTCTGTCGACTTCGCTATTGCGAAGATGAATCCGTCTATGTGATAGGAATCACGGCAGTGAGCCAAGGCTACCCGCCAATCTACGTTACGTAGTAGAACCCGGCTGGCGCGGAGAATCCATGCGCTGTGTCGCAATTATCAAGGTCCAGACCAGCGCCAGCAGGAGCCACAGGTGTCGCCAATGCGTGCTGTCGATAAACATACTCTGTGTCAGCACACCTGCGAGCGACGAAAAAACAACAAAGAACTCGTGGCGAAGCGGTTCAGGCGCCCGAAATAGCGGCAGGCTGCGGTACAGCGTCAATCCCAGGAATCCCAGCCAACCGATGGCCGCCAGCCAACCGCCTTCCACCGCGACATGCAAGTAGACGTTATGCGGTTCCAGGCCGAATTCGTCGTGACTGCGGCCTGGCCCAACCCCTATCGGGTCGCCTGCAATGCGCTTCAGGGCCTTTTGCTGCGACGCGAAGCGCCCACCGCGCGCAACGTCATACTTTTGCGTGAGGACTGCGCGCTGGAAAAACCGATCGCCGATGGTTTTCTGCGATACCGCAAACCCCAGCAGCGCAACGATCAGGACGAGCATCAGCGTGCCCGCACCGAGCCATTGCAGCCGAGCCCGCAGACTGGGCGCCGTCCATAATGCGAATATCGCGTACAGGCTGATCGCGATCGAAAAATTTATCCAGGCACCCCGAGAGAAGCTGACCAATATCCCGAAGCTTAAGGCAAAAAACATCCCGGTAAACAGGCATTTCACCGCGGCACCCGGGCTGGCGAGGCGCCGGAGTGAATAAACCGCCGCGGGAACGAGGAACGGACCAAACACATTCGGGTCCTTGAACGGACCCTTGGCGCGCAGGCCTGCTTGCCAGAGATCGTTCTGAATAAAGCCGAAGTACTCGAGCGCGCCCCATACCGTGGCGACGACGGCGGCGATAATATATCCAGCCCAGAGTGCCGCGAGCATGCGCTTCGGGTGCAGCGACACGACCGCGACGATAAGCAACCAGATCAACACCATATAAACACGAATGCTGAGTGAGCGCAGTGTCCCCAGCGGCTCTGCAACCATGATCGATGCAAAGAAATTGCCGAGCAGAAATATCCCGAGTAATGCCACTGCCGTATGTATCTCTCGTGGCAGGCGCATACCGGAAACGAGTAACCCGACGAAAAACACGATTGCGAGCAAGTCGTAAGGCGCCGGTTCGATGAAAACCAGCGAACTGAGCGCAAGCAGCAGCGCAAGCAGCGCAGCTACTGGTTTAGAGCGATCGTGCTGTTCCGCAATTGCGGTCTCGTTAGTCATTCGTAGACAGATGATCCGTTTGCTTGCCGGTCTGGGACGAAACTATGAAATGCGAAGGTGGTTCATCGCTATTCGGCGGCTATTTAAGCATACTGCCTCCGCGCGACAGAGCCGAGAATGCAATTATGTGAAGCGCGTCAAAAAAAGTCGTCGATTCCCCGGCTGGTGCATGGCGAAAGAACTTCCATCGGAACCGACATGGATAATGCGAGCCCAATTAACATGGAACAGCAGGCAGGCATGCGTTTGATCCGCGGTTCCACATTCGTTTTCATGTGCCGCGTAGTTGGTGCCGCGCTTACGTTTGTGTCCCAGGTGCTGCTGGCACGCTGGATGGGCGCATCCGAGCTTGGAATTTACGTGCTCGCATTTTCGTGGTGTATCTTGCTTTCGTCGTTTGCCACGCTGGGATTCCCAGTCGCGGCGATACGTTTCGTCGGCGGAGGTCTGGCGACAAACGACCCCGGTTATATTCGCGGTTTCGTGCGCCGCGGTGCACAAATTGTTGCGCTGGCGGGGACTCTGATCAGTGCAGTGGGCATCACAATGCTTTGGTCCGGGTGGTTGCTTGACGATACGCCGAGCCGTTACACGCTGACACTGGCGCTGCTGATCGTGCCGGTATTCGCGGCAAACACTTTCTTTGCCGGAGTGGCCAATGGGCTTTCGCAGTTGCCTCTCAGTTTCGTGCCCGCAAACGTCGCCCGACCGCTGCTTTTTTTGGCTCTGGTCATCGCGACCTGGTTTACCACTGATATTCTTGATGCCAACCGGGTCATGTCACTGCAAGTGCTGGCCATCTTCGTCGTCAGCGTCGTGACTATCTGGATGGTAAGGCGGACGCTCGATGGTTTGCTGGACACCGAACCGGCACAGTACGACACGAGGACCTGGGCGCGCACCTCGGCGCCACTCCTGGCCACGGCTTTGTTCACCGGTTATTTTCCGGAGATCAACATCATTCTATCCGGCGCCTACCTGCCGAGCGACCAGGTCGCCCTGTTTCATGTCAGCTTCCGACTCGCCCTGCTCGTCTCCTTCGCCTTATTTGCGGTCGACGCGGTTACCGGACCGGAAGCCGCACGTCTGCATATGTCGGGCGACAAGACTGCCCTGCAAAGCGTCGTCGATCGAGCGACACGGTTGCGTTTCTGGGTTGCAGTGACCGCCGTCCTCATGTTCGGGATTACCGGTAAATTCCTGCTCGGGCTGTTTGGGGAGGAATTCGTGCAGGGCTATATGCTGCTGATCATTCTGGCGGTCGCACAGCTCGTGCAGGCAGCCGTCGGGCCAGTGGCGCGATTGATGAGTGTCAGCGGACACCAGGATCGTTGCCTGGTGGTATTCGTTGTCGCGCTGCTGATATTGGCCGCTCTGGTCGCGGTTTTGGTGCCGTTGTTCGGTGCAACAGGTGCCGCGATCGCGGCATTTATCGACATGACAATCTGGGCGCTATGGATGCGTTATCTTGTGGTTCGCCACCTGGACATTCGTCCGCGAATTTTTTGAATCCTGCCGAATACTTAATTGTGAAAACTCAGAACTCATCGGCCAGACAGTGTCCGATAAAGCGAAAAACGGACTTCGCAAATCCACTGTTGGAGGCAGGCCGCCAGGGACTATTTCCTGGGGAATAAAGCGGACCGCAGGGAGCCATCCCAAGGAAATAGTCTCTGGCGGCCTGCCGCGAACTCTGGCACCTATCCGGAAGAGCCGATGTCCGCCAACCGAAATCCTCTGCCGGGCATTCGGCCTTGTCTGCGGCATCGCTGAACAGGGCGCTGGCTGAAAGCTATGGTATCCGAGCGGTCTGGTCGGCCAGCTATGCGACGGGGCGAGACTGCTTCCTGAGCCTTGCCGAATTAGCCAACATTAGTTTTGTTATCGTCTCTATCAGCACGCCAGCTTTAATAGAATGGATTTGTCCCGTGACGTAATCCAAAGCCCGCATTGCGCCGAATAACTGATTAAGAAGGCGAAGTTCAGTCATTTCCAGAAAAGCGATGCCATGGAAATTATAGTAATAGTATTTTCGGCCGCCGTGGCATTGAGCTGCCTGCTCGGGTTGGGCCGGTGCGATCCCACCAATCACAGAACCGCTATTTCTCGACTGTAAGCCGCTGCAGTGGGTCCCGCTGATGAAACCGGTATATATTAACGACCATCATAAAAACCACGGACATCAAAACCATGACTTTTGCCTATTGGTGCGTTGCGCTCGCCGCATTTCTGCCACTCGTCTGGGTCGGGGCGGCTAAATACGGCGCCCCTGGCTATGACAACGCCAAACCTAGAATTTTTCTGCAAAACCTCAATGGCTGGCCACAACGCGCAAACTGGGCCCAGGCCAATGCCTACGAGGCTTTTCCGCCGTTCGCAGCCGCCGTCATCATCGCCAGTGTAGCCGGCGCAAACCCGACCACGGTCGACATACTGGCGGGCACATTTATCATTGCGCGAATCCTGCACGGCGTCTGTTACATATTCGATAAGCCGACGCTTCGCTCGCTGGTCTGGACGATCGGATTTTTTGCAATGATTGCGACCTTTCTGTCAGTCGGGTGGTCCAACTGACAGCTGCAGCCGTCGTATGGCCGCTTTATTTCTTCGCCGCGATCGCCGCCTGGGCCGCTGCAAGGCGAGCAATCGGCACCCGGTACGGGGAACAGGACACGTAATCCAGGCCAATCCGGTGACAGAACTCGATCGACGCGGGATCGCCGCCATGCTCGCCGCAAATGCCGACTTTGAGTTTCTTGTGTGTCTTCCTCCCCAGCGACGTACCCAACTCGACCAGCTGGCCGGTGCCCTCCTGGTCGAGACTCTGGAACGGATTGACCTTTAGAATGCCCTTGGCGACGTATTCAGGCAAAAACTTGCCGGCGTCATCGCGACTGTAGCCGAATGTCAGCTGGGTCAGATCGTTCGTGCCGAAGCTGAAAAACTCGGCTTCCGCGGCGATCTGGTCGGCCAGCAGTGCGGCGCGCGGGATCTCGATCATGGTGCCTACGCTGTAGTTCAGGCGGCCGCGCTTGTTTTTTGAGATCTCGGCGGCAACGCGGTCGATCATGGCTTTAAGATCGCTGAACTCCCGCACCGTGCCGACCAGCGGGATCATGATTTCGGGCAGGGCTTTCACCTTGCGTTTTCCGGCGTTATGGGCCGCCTCGAAGATCGCCTGCACCTGCATTTCGTAAATCTCGGGAAAGGTGATGCCTAACCGGCAGCCGCGATGCCCGAGCATCGGGTTAGACTCGTGCAGGGCTTCGACCTTCCGCTTGATACTGGCCACGGACACGCCGAGTACGGTGGCGAGTTCCTTCTGCTGGGCCGTCTCTTTGGGCACGAACTCGTGCAGCGGTGGGTCGAGCAGGCGGATCGTTACCGGCAGCCCGTCCATGGCTTTGAAGATACCCTCGAAGTCACTGCGCTGCATGGGTTTGAGCTTGGCCAGGGCGCGGCGACGGCCAGCCTCATCATCAGCCAGGATCATCTCGCGGACCGCAAGGATACGATCGCCCTCGAAGAACATGTGCTCGGTGCGGCACAAGCCGATGCCCTCGGCGCCGAGACTTCGGGCCATCCTGGAGTCGTGGGGCGTGTCGGCATTGGTACGCACCTTGAGCCTGCGAGCCCGGTCCGCCCACTTCATCAGCGTAGCGAATTCTTTGTTGAGCTTTGCCACCTCGGTTGGCACCTGGCCGAGCATGATCTCGCCGGCGGACCCGTCAATGGAGATCCAGTCACCCCTCTTTATAACGTGACCGTTGGCTTTGAAGAGATCTTTGCCGTAGTCGATGACGACATCCCCGCAGCCGGCCACGCAGCACTTGCCCATGCCGCGCGCCACCACCGCCGCGTGCGAGGTCATGCCGCCGCGGGCCGTCAGGATGCCTTCTGCTGCATGCATACCGCCAATGTCCTCGGGCGAGGTTTCGATGCGGGCGAGAATGACCGGCTCGCCGTCGGCTGCCATGGCCTCGGCCTCGGCGGCGTCGAAGACTACCCTGCCGGTGGCCGCGCCCGGGGAAGCGGGCAGACCCTTGCCGATAATCTCGGTCTTCTTGGCCGCATTGAAGGTCGGGTGCAGCAAATGGTCCAGATCGACGGGTTTGATTGACTGCAGCGCTGTTGCCCGGTTGATCAGGCGCTCTTTGACCATGTCGACGGCGATCTTGACGGCGGCGGCGCCGGTGCGCTTGCCGCGACGCGTCTGCAGCATCCACAGGCGTCCCTGCTGGACCGTGAACTCCAGATCCTGCATGTCTTTGTAGTGGCGCTCCAGCTGCTTGCAAACCTTCTCGAACTGCTCAAAGGCCTGTGGCATTTGCCGCTTCATCCGGGCCACCGGCTGTGGCGTGCGGGTGCCGGCCACCACATCCTCGCCCTGCGCATTGACCAGGTACTCGCCATACAGCTCATTCGCGCCGGTGGAGGGATTTCGCGTGAAGGCAACGCCGCTGGCGCAGTCGTCACCCATGTTTCCGTAGACCATCGCCTGCACGTTGACGGCCGTACCCCAGTCGTGTGGCAAACCCTCGATCTCGCGGTAGCGGATCGCGCGGGCACCGAACCACGAGCCAAAAACAGCGCCCACCGCGCCCCACAGCTGCTCGGACGGGTCTTCGGGAAAGCCACAGCGCAGACGTTTCTTGATGAGCGCCTTAAATTCGCCGACCAGTTCTTTTAGATCATTGGAATCGAGTTGGTTGTCGAGCTCGACACCGCGGGCCCGTTTCTTCTTTTCGAGAAGTTCGTCGAACGGGTCCAGCTCCCTACCCTTGGGGCGCAGACCCATCACCACGTCACCATACATCTGCACGAAGCGGCGGTAGACGTCATAGCAGAAGCGCGCGTCGCCCGACTTCTTGATGAGGCCAGCCACGATATCATCGTTGAGACCCAGATTGAGCACGGTTTCCATCATGCCCGGCATCGAGGCGCGGGCCCCGGAACGGACCGACAGCAGCAGGGGGTTGTGCGCGTCACCGAAACGCGCGCTCATGGTCTTTTCGACCTCCCGGATGGCAGCCTCGACGCGCTTATTCAAACCTCGCGGATATTGCTTATCGTGCTGATAATAGTAGTTGCAGACCTCGGTCGTAATCGTGAACCCGGCCGGCACGGGCAATCCAAGGCGGGCCATTTCGGCCAGGTTGGCACCTTTGCCGCCTAGCAGGTTACCGAGAGAAGCGTCGCCTTCGGTATTTTCGGTGCCAAACAGATAGACGTGTTTTTTTGCCATTTTCTTAGATACTTTTTCTGAAATGTCGGATTTCAGCTTAGAGTAAAAACCGACTCGTTGAGATACGGGTATACCAGTAGATAGCAGCAATAGCTATTCTGTTTGCTTTCGCAGCAAGAATTCAACCTGCTCTCCCGGACCTAGCTCATGCTGATCGCCGCGGCAGGATACAGTGATGGCCGGCACATTTGTCTTCAGCGGCATACTCTTAATCTGCAATGTCTCATGATCGACCACCAGAAATATTCGGTGGTGCCGATAGCGCACAGATATGGATAGCCTGCGCAAATCCGGGGGCAACATGGGCGCAAAATGCAAGACCTTGTTGCGCGCCTCGATGCCGGTATAGCAGCGGTGCACCATGTCCACGGTGCCCGCCATAGCACCGAGGTGGATGCCTTCGGCGGTCGTACCCCCTTGTATATCATCGATATCGCTGCTGAGGGCTTCCAGAAATCCCTGCCATGAACGTTCCCGGTCGGAGCGCGCCACGACCCAGGAATGCACGATGTGGCTCAATGTAGAGCCGTGCGACGTACGCTTGAGATAATAGTCGATCGTTCGGGGGATGACTTCCGGGTCGAACGGATATCCGAGGCGCGCAAATATTTCGCCCAACTCCTCGGCGGAAAACAGATAAAACAACATCAGGACATCGGCCTGCTTGGACAGTTTGTAGCGATTAGGCGTGTCGCCCTCCTTTTCGAGAATACGATCCAGACGCTGAATATCCGGATAGGCTTGTCGATAGGCATCCCAATCCAGTTCCAGCAAGTCTTCATATCCCTCGAACTGGCTGAGCACCCCGTCCTCGTGAAAGACTATCCGCAAACCGCGGCTGATTCGGTCCCAATTTTCGAGTTCCTCTGTGGTCACCTCAAGACGCGCGCAAACTTTGTCCTTTTGATGCGGTGACAACAGTTCCAGAACATCCCCGGCACGCGCCAGCACCCAGGCCGCCATGACATTCGTATAGGTGTTGTTATTCAGGCCAAGGCCTGACATCTCGCGGTCTGGATAGTCCGTATGAAATTCATCCGGACCCATGACACCTTTGATCTCATAGCGCTCCAGTGTCTCGTTGTACTCCGTCAGGCTGGCCCAAAAGCGCGCAATTTCAATCAGCATATCGGCGCCGAAAAAAGTCAGGGCTTCCTGGTCGCCGGTAACTTCATAGTATTGCCAGATGCAATAAGCGATCGAAGCACTGACGTGACGTTGCAGGTGGGTATTGTCCGGGATCCAGTGGCCCGACTCGGGGTTCAGATGGACTTTCTGGCTTTCCTCGCGGCCGTCGCTGCCACTTTGCCACGGGAACATGGCGCCATCGAATCCCGCGGCCCGTGCTGCCCTGCGCGCCTCGTCCATCCGGTGATAGCGATAGCGTAACAAGGCGCGCGTGACCAGGGGCATGCGCAGATTCAGTAAGGGCAATATAAATATTTCATCCCAGAACACGTGTCCTCGATAAGCTTCACCGTGCCACCCGCGCGCCGGGACGCCTGCATCGGTGTCTACCGTGAACCGTGATACGGATTGCAACAGGTGGAAAATATGGACTCGAAGCCTCAGGGCACTGCCGTTAGCTTCCAATGCCTCGATCTCCAGGTCGAATTCCTGCCACAGCTGTTTCCAGGCAACCGCGTGGAGCGCCAAATGTGCATCGAAACGCGCAAGATCGGAGGCCTTTCGCTGTGCCTGATATCCGGCTTCCGATTTACCCGTATCTCGCGACGTGTACAAAGCGACGAGCTTCTCGACCGTTACCGTCTGGCCCTCGTGCAACTCGACCGTGAGATCCTGGCCAATCCAATCATCACGCTGCTCAACGGTACATGGGGCATCGACATGAGCATCATCACGAAACACGCGCGTGCGTGCGACCTGCGCAACTTCGATACGCGACTGTTTGGTGCGCGCCATCAGCATAATCGTCTCGTCATCCAGAGGACCAACAGCTACGA
>Ga0224512_10001192_pt1 | contig 25642 bp, 21 predicted proteins | sample SF_May12_sed_USG_4_FD_169103 | JGI IMG/M metagenome (GOLD analysis project Ga0224512, IMG submission 169103) | Sediment microbial communities from San Francisco Bay, California, United States - SF_May12_sed_USGS_13 | ecosystem: Environmental > Aquatic > Marine > Sediment | place: USA... | reverse complement strand
GGAGGCCGGCTGGAGAGTCGGCCTCCGCGCAGCGAGCCGAAGGCGAGCGAAGTGCCGGAGCCCGAGCGCGAGCGATCAGTGAGCGCGAGGCCCGGCTGGGCCAGGAGGCCGACTGAAGAGTCGGCCTCCGCGCAGCGAGCCGAAGGCGAGCGAAGTGCCGGAGCCCGAGCGCGAGCGATCAGTGAGCGCGAGGCCCGGCTGGGCCAGGCCTCTTCGGGTCGCTTGACCCGCTACCCGCCGTCGGGAAACCTGTCGCTGCGATGATCTCCCGCTTCCCCCGGCGGTGCCTCCGATGAAGGAGCTGCTCGCGGACCTCGATCGCTGGCGACGGCAGAACGAGGCCATCGCCCTGGCCACGCTCGTCGCCGTCCGCGGCTCGGCCCCGAGGCTGCCGGGCTCGCGCCTGGGTCTGACCCAAAGCGGCCGGATGTCCGGCTCCGTCAGTGCCGGCTGCGTCGAGAGTGACGTGTTCGAGCATGCGATGAAGGTCCTGGACGCGGGTCGCCCGGCGCTGGTCACCTACGGCATCACCGACGAGCAGGGCTTCGAGGTGGGGCTCAGCTGCGGCGGCTCGATCGACGTCCTGATCGAGCCGTTCAGCGACGGTGACGTCTGGCGGGCGCTGCGCCGGGCCGTGGAGGCGAACGAGCCCGCCGCGTGGGGCATCGGCCTGGCGCCGGCCCCGCTGCGGGGCCGGAAGCTGCTCGTTCTCGGCGACGAGCCGGTGCAGGGTGGCATCGACCCGGCCCTCGACCGGGAGGTGGTCGCCGCGGCGCGTCGCCTCCTGCCGGGAGGGGGGACGCGAACCCTGACGCGTCCCTGGGGCGACGAGGAGGCGACCGTCTTCGTCGAGGCCTTTCCGCCCCCCGTTCGCCTGTTCATCGTGGGAGCGACCCACGCGGCAATCCACCTGTGCCGGATGGCCGCGCAGCTCGGCTTTCGGGTCACCGTGATCGACGCGCGCACCGCGTTCGCGAGCGCCGAGCGCTTTCCCGAAGCCGACGAGGTGCTGCGCGCCTGGCCCGACGCGGTCTTCGGGGAGAGGACGCTCGATGCCTACGCCTACGTCGTGACCATGACGCACGACTTCAAGATCGACGTTCCCGCCCTCGAGTGCGCCCTGCGTTCCGGCGCTCGCTACATCGGGGCCCTGGGCAGCCGCCGCACCCACGAGCGGCGCAAGGCGCAGCTGGTGGCGCGGGGCTTCGGCGAGGCCGAGCTGGCGCGCATCCGGGCGCCCATCGGTCTGGATCTCGGCGGCCGCCAGCCGGAGGAGATCGCCCTCGCCATCCTGGCCGAGATGCTGGCCGTCCGACACGGCAGGGAAGGCGGGCCGCTCAGCGCGAGGAGGGCGACCGTCGATGCCGACGGGTGACCCGGCCGAGCGCGGTCGAATGGACCGGAAGGCGGGCGACGCCTTCCTCTCCGCCGTGATCCTGGCCGCCGGCACGGCCCGCCGGATGGGCCGGCCCAAGCTGCTGCTGCCGCTGGGCGATCGCCCGCTCCTTCAGCACGCGCTGGACGCCGCCGCCGCCTCGCGCCTCGACGAGATCGTGCTGGTCCTGGGCGACGAAGCCGCGCGGGTTCTGGAGGGGATCCGGCTTCCCGCTCGACTCCCGGTTCGGGTCGCGGTCAACCCGGATCCCTCGGCCGGCCAGAGCCGCTCGCTGTGTCTGGGCCTGCGCGCGGCCGATCCCCGCGCGGCGGCAGCGGCCATCCTCCTCGGCGATCAGCCCCGTGTCACGGGTCCGCTGATCGATCGGGTGGCGGCGGCCTTCCTGGGAGCCGAGGTGCCGGTCGCCCGACCTGTATACTCCGGCCCCCACGGCCGCCGCGTTCCGGGACACCCGGTGCTGGTGGCGCGCCGCATCTGGCCGGAGGTGGAGAAGCTGCGCGGCGACGAGGGCATGCGGGGCCTGCTGGTCAGGCGACCGGAGTGGCTGCTGGCGGTGCCCGTCGCGGGCGAGGCGCCCGGCGACGTCGACACCCCGGAGGACTACCGGTCGGCCGTGGCAGCCACGACGGCCCGCGAGTGAGGCGTCGGCCCCGTGGCGATTGAAATCGTGGAGCGGTTCTCCGTCGCGGCGCCCATCGACGCCGTGTGGCGCTTCGTGATGGATCCGCACCAGGTGGTGACTTGCATGCCCGGAGCCGCACTCGACGAGGTGGTCGACGACCGCGCCTTTCTCGGCAGCGTCCAGGTGAAGCTGGGGGCGGTCACCACGCGCTACCGGGGCCGCGTGCACTTCACCGAGGTCGACGAGACGGCGCGTAGCGTCCAGATGATCGCCGAGGGCCGGGAGACCGGCGGGGGCACCGCCAAGGCCGTGGTGTCCAGCCGGCTGAACGCGTTGCCCGACGGGCGGACCGAGATCGTGGCCGAGGCGAAGGTCGACCTCACCGGTCGCATCGTGCAGGTCGGTCGGGGAATGATCCAGGGGGTCTCCCACCAGCTCTTCCAGCAGTTCGCGGCGTCCGCGAAGGAGCGACTCGAGCAGCCGTCCGCCTCGCTTCCGGTGGCGGCCGAGCCGACACCGATTCGGATCGTCCCCCTGCTGCTCCAGGTCCTGTGGTCCGCCATCGCCGGTTTCTTTCGCCGGCTCTTCGGGCGACCGCTTTCGGAAAGGTAGAACCCGCGATGGCTCGTTATCTCGTAGCGTGTGACGCAGGCGGCACGATGACGGACGTCATCATCGTGGACGAGGAGGGCCGCAGCGTCATCGGCAAGGCGCCGACCTCCCCCCACGACGAGAGCATCGGATACATGGAGTCCCTCGAAGAGGCCCTCGAGTTCATGGGCATCGACCCGAAGCAGGAGGGCCGCCAGTTCGGAAAGCTCGCCGAGACCTCCATCTACACCGGCACCTCGATGCTCAACACCGTGATCAACATGAGCGGCTACAAGACCGGGCTGCTGGTCACGAAGGGCTTCGAGGACATCATCGCCCAGGGACGCGGCTCCCAGACCTTCATCGACGCCCAGTGGACCGAGATCACCCACATGCAGTACCGCAAGCACCGCATCCCGCTGGTGCCGCGGAAGCTGGCGCGCGGCGCCACCGAGCGCATCGACATGTTCGGCCAGGTGGTGATCCCGCTCTACGAGCACGAGGTGGAGCAGGGCATCCGCGAGCTGCTGGTGGACGAGGAGTGCGAGGCCATCGCGATCGTGTTCCTCCAGTCCTTCAACAACCCCCGGCACGAAGATCGGGCCGCCGAGATCGCGCGCCGCGTGATGCAGGAGGTGGGGCGCGAGGTTCCCCTGGAGCTCTCGAGCCAGGTGGCGCCCACCATGCGCGAGGTCTCGCGGGCCAACGCCACGGTGATCCAGGCCTACGCGTCCAATGCGGCTCGCAAGCAGCTCTTCCGCATCGAGGAGGAGCTGGTCAAGATCGGCTACTCGCACAGCCTGAAGACCGTGCTGGGCTACGGCGGCATCACCAACATCCGCTACCCGCGGCTCTTCGAGGCCGCGATGTCGGGACCCGTGGGCGGCCTGATGGGCGCCAAGTACCTGTCGTCGGTGATCGGCGAGGAGAACATCGTCTGCTCCGACGTGGGCGGCACCTCCTTCGACGCCGGCGCCATCACCGCGGGGGTGCTGCCCATCGACCGCGAGCCGGGCTTCCAGGGCATGTACGTGAACGTGCCGATGCTGGGCATCCGGTCCATCGGCGCCGGCACCGGCACCTACATCCGGCTGGATCCGCAGACCCAGCGCATGAAGCTGGGGCCGGACTCCGCCGGCGGGACGCCGGGGCCCACCTTCATGGAGGCCGGCAACACCACGCCGACCATCAACGACGTCAACCTGCTGCTGGGCATCCTGAACGAGCACAACTACCTGGGCGGCAAGGTCAAGGTGAACAAGGAGGTCTCCTACCGGCTCTTCAAGGAGAAGGTGGCCGACCCCCTGGGCCTGGACGTCTACGTGGCGGCCGAGACCTGCCTGGAGCTGCTCAACGTGATGATGCGCGAGCACCTGGTGCGCAGCCTCATGGTGGGCCGCGACCTGCGCGAGTACGTGCTGCTGGGCTATGGCGGCGGCGGCCCGCTGCACCTGCTGGGCTACGCCGGCGACCATCCGTGGAAGGCGGTCTGCACGGTGCCCCACGCCGGCGCCTTCTCGGCCTGGGGCGGCGCCTGCATGGACTACTCGCACCGCCGTCACAAGAGCGTGCAGGCGCTGCTCCAGCCCGACTGCGACGACGCAACCCGGCTCCAGTACGTGGCGCCCGTGGCCCAGGCCTGGCGGGACCTCGAGACGGAGCTGCTGGCGGAGCTCGAGGGCGAGGGCTTCACCCGCGACCAGATCAGCCTCCACCAGGCGGCCTACATCCGCTACTTCGGCCAGCTCGAGGACGTCGAGGTGGATTCGCCGGTGGCGACCCTCGATTCGAAACAGGACCTCGAGCGTCTGCTCGCCGCCTTCGAGGACCTCTACACCCGGATGTTCACGCTGGCCGCGAAGCCCGACGTGGGTACCTACCACATCACCGAGGTGTGCGTGATCGCCAAGGTGGCCACGGTGAAGCCGAAGCTGCGCAAGCACGCGCTCGCCGACAAGACGCCCGCCGAGAAGGCGTTCAAGTTCAAGCGCCCGGTCTTCCAGCGCGGCGCGTGGAACGACGCGGACATCTGGCGGATGGAAGACCTCGTGCCCGGCAACGAGATCGACGGCCTGGCCGTGATCGAGGCCTCGAACACGACGCTCTTCGTCCCTCCCGAATGGCACGTGCGCATCGACGAGCACGACATCTACTGGATCGAGAGGAAGGACAGCTGATGGGTGACGCGAGCGCGCTGCGCCTGAAGGACCGGCTTCGAGCCAACGACGAGGCCTTCGCCAGGACCGGTCACCTTTTTGGCCTCTCCAAGCTCGCCCGCAAGGAGAGCGATCCCGGGACCTACGAGGCCGTCTGGCACATCCTCTCCAACCTCTGCAACGCCGCGTGGTCGGTGGGCTGCAAGGTATCGTCGTCGCCGATCGCGGCCGAGGGCGGCGACGCGCTGTGGGCCCTCCACACGCCCACCGGCGAGGCGATCTGCATCTCCCGCGGCATCACCGCCCATCCCGGACTGCTGGCGGACATGATCCGGAACTTCATCGAGCTGGGCTACGAGGATTATCCCGGCTTCCACCAGGGCGACATCTTCGAGAACAACGACCCCCACTACGGCGGCATCCACGCCCCCGACTTCGACATGGGCATGCCGCTCTTCTACCGCGACGAGCTGGTGGCCTGGGCCAGCTGCGTCTCCCACGTGAGCGACTGCGGCTCGGTGACGCCGGGCTCCATCGGCTTCCTCAATCCGGACTGCTACTCGGACGGACTCTGCATCGCCATGGAAAAGGTGGGGGAGAACGACGCCTTCTATCCCTGGTACGAGATGCGCATCAAGTCGCGCACGCGCACCCCGGATTGGGTGCTGGGCGATGCGCGCGGACGCCTGGCGGGCTGCCTCACCATCCGCGAGAAGCTCACGCAGGTGATCGAGAAGTACGGCCTCGACTTCTTCCGCGACGCCTCCCAGGAGTACGTCGAGGACAGCCGTCGCTACGCGGTGGGGCGCGTGAAGACCCAGACGGTGCCCGGCCGCATCCGCAAGTCGCAGTTCAAGGACCTGGCCATGAAGGGCAAGCGCGTCCTGCTGGGCAAGCAGGACATCGACTGCCTCTTCAACCTGCCCATGGAGCTCGAGATCGAGGCGGACGCCAAGGTCCGCATCTCGCTACGGGGGGCCAGCGGCACCGTGCCCTTCGGCCAGAACATCAGCCCCACGGCGCTCAAGTCGGGGCTGCTGATGGGCTACTCGCACATCATCGGCTTCGACATGTTCAACTCCGGCCCGAAGGCGGCCTGGGAGGTGGAGCCGCCCCCGGCCGGGTCCTGGGCGAACCCTTTCGAGAAGGACTTCTCGGCCTCCTCGGGGGTGGCCTGGGCCCCGGCCGTGATGTGGCTCTCCAGTCTCTACGAGGTCTTCGGGCGCCTCTTCCAGATGCGGGGCTTCGTGGAGGAGATGGCGGCGGGCGCCGCCACCACCATGACCGCGGAATTTGCGGGCATCAACCAGATGGGCGTCTACGTGGCGGGCCTGACCCTCGAGCAGGCCTGCAACGGCTCGCCGGCGCGCGGCTTCACCGACGGCGAGAACAGCGCCTGGTGCCTCTACACCCCGAACGCCGACTTCGGCAACGCCGAGATCGCCGAGCTCTACTACCCGATCCTCTTCCTGGGCCGGAACATCGAGCCGGACTCCGCCGGCTACGGCCGCTTCCGGGGCGGGCTGGGCCACACCGCCGTGTGGATGGTGCACAACACCCCGGGCATCGAGTACCAGTGCGGCTGCGCGGGCATCCGCAGCAAGACCATCGCCAACCACGGCATGTACGGTGCGTACCCGTCGATCCCGGACCGGCCCAGCTACGCCCACGACACCAACCTCCGGGAGCTGATCGCGGAGCAGAAGCCGCTGGTGCACGAGCGGGGCGACCCGGAGAACCCCAACATCGCACAGGTGGTGAAGGCCCGTGAGCTGGTGACGTCGGCCATCGCCCCCTTCGTGACCCCGGAGCCCCTCCAGAACTACGACCTGATCGTGCACCCGATCTCGGGCGCCCAGTCCATGGGCGACCCCATCGAGCGCGACCCCAAGGCCGTGGAGGACGACCTCAACAAGGGTTGGGTGCGCGCCCGCGTCGCCGAGGAGATCCACGGAGTGGTGGCCCGGCCCAACGGGAGCAGCGCGTGGTTCGTGGACGAGGCGGCCACGGAGAAGCGGCGGGCCGAGATTCGCGAGGAGCGCAAGCGGCGCGCCGTGCCCTTCAAACAGTGGTGGGCCCAGGAGAAGCAGCAGGTCGCGGCCCGGGAGAACATGGACCCGGCCGTGCTCACCATGTGGCGAACCTCGATGGAGCTCTCGCCGGACTACGGCGCCGAGCTGCGCGCGTTCTGGGACCTTCCCGAAGACTTCGAGTTCTAGGAGAAGCGACGTGGCGGACTTTCTCAAGGCCGACATCGAGAAGCTGATGGATGGCGTGCTGCCCTGGCCGGCGGTCCAGGACATGCTGAAGAGCCCCAAGGATCCCAACCGCTTCGACAAGTACGTCGAGATCGTGCAGGGCCGGGTGGACTGGAAGGAGCGGATCCTGCTGCCCCTGACGCCGGCGCTCTTCATCGTCGCCAAGGACGGCGAGCGGATCGTGAAGTGCCGCTGCGGGCACGAGTTCGGCGACTACCGCGTCAACTGGAAGCTCGCGTCGCTGATCCACGTGCGCGACGACGAGGCCTCCATCGCGGAGATCTACAAGGGCCGCGAGCTGCCCGACCCGGGCTGGGTGCAGATCCGCGAGTACGTCTGCCCGGGCTGCGGCACCCAGCTCGAGGTGGAGGCCGTACCGCGCGGCTGCCCGCCGGACTTCGAGTTCCTGCCGGACCTCGACACCTTCTACCGCGACTGGCTGGGCCGGCCGCTGCCCGACGCGTGCGAGTACGCGGACAAGACGCTCGACGCGATCCGCGACTGGTCCCGGTGATGCGCGCATGAGTCGCGTCCTCGAAGACCTCCTCGTCCTGGACCTGACCACCGAGTTCTGGTCGGGCCTGGCCTCCGCCATGCTGGGCGACTTCGGCGCCCGCGTGATCCGCGTGGAGAGCCTGGCGGCCGGCGAGGGCGGCGACGCGAATCGCGACGGCCAACACCCGCCCACGGACTGGAACTACCTGGCCGATCTCGCGCAACGCAACAAGCGGGGGCTCGCCGTCGACCTGGGCGAGGAGGCCGGCCGGGAGATCCTCAGGGCCCTGGCGGCCCGGGCCGACGTCTTCCTCACCGACCTGCCCGCCGCGCGTCTCGCCGAGCTGGGCTGCGACTACTCCGCGCTCTCGGCGGCCAGGCCGGACCTGGTCTACGCGCGGGGCTCGGGCTTCGGACCGCGAGGCCCCGATCGCGACCTGCCGGCCCTCGACGAGCTGGCCGCCGCGCGCACGGGCATGATGCCGATCCTGCCTCAACCCGGGCAGCCGCCCGTCTACACGGGCTCGGGACAGATGTACACCACCGTGATGCTGGCGCTCGGCATCCTGATCGCCCTCCACCACCGGGCCGACACCGGTGAGGGACAGGAGGTCGACGCGTCGCTCTTCGCCGGGAACATGTACGGCGCCAGCCTCGACCTCCAGGCCTACCTGGCCATGGGGGGGGAGCGCTTCCTGCAACCCGAGTCGCGTCTGGACAAGGGCAACCCCATGAGCGGCACGGTCTATCCCAGCCGGGATGGCCGCTGGGTGACGCTCACCATGCCCGACACCGACCGCTGGTGGCCGAGCTTCGCCGAGGTGGTGGGGCTCGACGTCGCCGACCCGCGCTTCGACGACCACGAGAAGCGCTGCGGCGAGCATCGGCTGGAGATGATGCGCGTGCTCGAAGCGGCTTTCCGGAAGCACCCCGGCGCCCACTGGCGCCAGCGCTTCGACGAGAAGCAGCTCTCCGCGGATGTCATCGAAGCGTACTCGTACCCGGCCGGGGACGAGCAGGCCCACCGAAACCGCTACCTCGTGGACCTCGAGCATCCCAGTCTGGGCCCGCTCAAGAGCCTGGGCTTTCCGATCCACATGAGCGACGGCACGGCGCGGCTCGACCGGCTCGCGCCCTGCCGGGGCCAGCATTCGGCCGAGATCCTTCAGGAGCTGCTCGAATATCCGGACGAGAAGATCTTCGAGCTCGAGGCCGAGGGCGTGATCGCCTGAGCGATCGCGATGCGGGGAGCGAAGCCGTGGCCAAGGCACTGAAGGGAGTCCGGGTCATCGACCTCACGGTCTGGTTCCAGGGGCCGGTCTGCTCCCAGCACCTGGCCGACTTCGGCGCCGAGGTCATCAAGGTGGAGCGGCCGGTGCACGGCGACCAGGGGCGGGGCGTGCGCAGCATCAAGGCGCTGCCCGTCGGCGACTGGAACCAGTACTTTCTCGTCATCAACCGCAACAAGAAGAGCATGGCGCTGGACCTGAAGCGCCAGGAGGGCCGCGACATCCTCTACCGCCTGGTGGAGAAGTCGGACGTCTTCCTCTCCAACCTGGCCATGGAGAACCTGGCCGCCTGGGATCTCGGCTACGAGAAGCTCTCCGAAATCAATCCGCGCCTGGTCTACGCCACCAACACCGGCTACGGCCACCGCGGCGCCGTGAGCAAGCCCTCCTTCGACATGACGGTCCAGGCCCTGACCGGCCTGATGGCACGCCTGGGCGAGCCGGGGGAGCCCCCCATCTACCTGGGGATGGGCTCCGGAGACGCCCATGGGGGGCTCATGTCGGCGCTCGGAATCATGCTGGCCCTGCACCAGCGTCGGCGGACCGGCCGGGGCCAGTACGTGGACGCGTCGCTCTACGGCGCCCAGCTCTTCCTGGGCGCGCCGACCCTCCAGGCCTTCCTCGCCACCGGCGACGAGCGCTACTCCGAGCAGCAGGCGCGCACGGCCGCGCCCAATCCCCTCTGGAACCGCTACCGCGCGCGGGACCAGTGGCTGTTCCTGTGCCTGGAGAACGACGACGCGCGCTTTGCGACGCTGTGCGAGAGCCTCGATCGCTCCGATCTGGCCGGCGACCCGCACTTCGCCAGCGCCGAGAAGCGCCGGAAGAACGGCCCCGAGCTGGTGGCGGCGCTGGACGCGATCCTGGCCGGGCGCGACGCTGCCGAGTGGATGCAGCGCTGGCGCCCCCTGGGCATCGCGGCGAGCCCGATCCAGAACCTGGAGGATGTCGCGGAGGATCCCCAGGCGTGGGAGAACGAGTACTTCGTCAAGACCCACTGCGACGAGGTGAACCGCGAGGTCTCGGTCCGGGGCCTGCCCATCACCCTCGGCAAGACACCCGGAAGCGTCGAGACCCTGGGGCCCGAGCTGGGCCAGGACACCGAGCTGATCCTCGCCGACACCCTGGGCTACTCCTGGGACGAGATCGGCGAGCTGAAGTCCAAGGGAGCAATCCCCTGACGACGGACGCGCACAGCCGGAACACCGGGCCGCTCGAGGGCCTGCGCGTCCTCGAGATGTCCACGATGCTGGCCGGTCCCTACGCCGCGACCCTGCTCGGGGATCTCGGCGCGGACGTCATCAAGATCGAATCTTTCTACGGCGACGAGAGCCGTCACCTCGGACCCGAGCGCGACGGCGAGCGCTCGGCCTTCCTCAGCCTGAACCGCAACAAGCGCGCCATCGTCCTGGACCTCCGGCGTTCCGACGCCCGGGAGGTCTTCGCTCGCCTGGTCGCCACGGCGGACGTCCTGATCACGAACATTCGCGAGCCGGCGCTCTCGAAGCTCGGGCTCGACTACGATCAGGTGCGCCGGCACCGGGAGGACATCGTCTGGATCGGCGTGACGGCCTTCGGGGCGGACGGCCCCTACGCCGGCCGGCCCGGGATCGACTTCCTGATCCAGGGCTACGCGGGGCTGCTCGCTCTGAACGGCGAGCCCGACGGCCCGCCCGTGCGGGTCACGGTGCCCCTGATCGACACGCTCACGTCGGTGCTCGCGTGCACCGCGGCGTTGGCCGCCCTCCGCAAGCGCACCGAAACCGGCGAGGGCCAGCGCATCGACATCTCGCTCCTCGACGCCCTCGTCCACGCCCAGGCCGCCGGCCTGGGCAGCTACTTGGTCACCGGCGAGGAGACGCCGAGGACCGGGAACCGCAGCCTCTACTTCGCGCCGTCGGGGATCTACCCCACGAAGGACGGCAGGCAGGTCGTCATCACGTGCCCGTCCGAGCGCTTCTTCGCCAAGCTCTGCGAGGCCCTCGAGGTGGACTGGGTGAGCGACCCGCGCTTCGCGACCATCGACCGGCGGCTCGACAACGAGGACGCGCTCGACCGCCGGATCGGGGAGCGCTGCCAGGAGTTCAGCCGCGACGAGCTGATGGAGCGCCTGATCGCCGCGGACGTGTTGACCGCGCCGCTCAACGAGGTGCGCGAGGTCGCCCTGGACCCGCAGATCCGCCACAACCGCATGATCGTCACCACCGAGCACGCGACGCTCGGGTCGCTGACCGTCACCGGCGTGCCGATCCATTTCCACGGCACGCCCGGCAGCGTGCGCCGGCCGCCTCCGCTCCAGGGGCAGCACACGGCGGAGATCCTCGCCGAGCTGGGCTACGGCGACGACGCGATCGCCGCGCTCGTGAAGGATTCAGCCGCGGCGACGTACGCCGAGATCGAGCGCGCGAAGAAGCGCTGAGCCCGCCGCAGAATCAGGAGCGGGGATCCGGACCCACGCGGATGATGCGCTTGCCCCGGTTCTCGCCCGCCAGCAGGCCGATCAGCCCCCGCGGCGCGTTCTCGAGTCCATCGATCACGTCTTCGACCACCTTCAGGCGGCCGTCGGCGACCCAGGCCGACAGGTCGCGCTCCGCGTCGGCATCGCGGTCGGCGAAGTCCATCACGATGAAGCCTTCCATCCGCAGCCGCTTGACCACCAGCAGGCCGGGGACGCCGATCGGACCGGTGAGGGCGCCGCCGTCGTACATGGACACGGCGCCGCAGCACGCGATCCGGCCGCGCTGGTTCATCGCGAAGAGTGCCGCCTGGAGGATGTCGCCGCCGACGTTGTCGAAGTAGACGTCGACGCCGCGGGGACAGTGCTCTCCCAGCGCCGCCGGGAGGGCGTCTCCCTTGTAGTCGATGCAGGCGTCGAAGCCGAGCTCGGCGACGACCCATGCGCACTTCTCCGGCCCACCGGCAACGCCCACGACCCGGGCTCCCCGGATCCTGCCGATCTGCCCCACGAGGGACCCCACCGATCCGGCCGCGGCCGACACGAGGAGCGTCTCCCCGGGCTCGATCCCGGCGACGTTCAGAAGGCCGTGGTAGGCGGTCTTGCCCGCAATGCCCAGGACCGACAGCAGGTGCGTCAGGGGCCGGACCTTCGCAGCGCGTTGCACCGCGCCGGCGTCCAGCGCGGCGTACTCCTGCCAACCCGCCTCGCCCAGGACCAGGTCGCCCGGCTGGTGGTCGGGCGCGTTCGATTCCACCACCTCGCACAGCGCGTAGCCGTGCATCACGTCGCCTGGATTCACGGCGGCGCGGTAGGTGGGCCCCTGCATCCAGGCCCGGTTGGCGGCGTCCTGCGACAGCAGGATGGTGCGAACCAGGACCTGGGCGTCGCCGGGCACGGGCATCGGGCCCTGGCGAAGCTCGAAGTGGGACTCCTTCAGCTTCCCGGTCGGGCGCTCGACCAGCACGATCTGGGTGTTGTCGGCCATGAGCAAACGCCTCTCCTTTGTGTGAGACAGCCCGCGACGTCATCGTGGGTGCAGAGATTGCGGCCCCGCGGCCGGTCGGCGAGATCTCGTCCTCGGGCGACTTGTAACAGGCGGGAGGTGGGCGCGCCAATCGGGTGTCGTATCCTCTTGCCGTGTCCGTGCGCCCCCCCGATCCGGAGCGTCGCCTGCCCCGGCCGATCGCGCGGGTGGCCGTCCGGGCGCTGATCGCGTCGTCCGGCGTGGCGTTGGGCGCGTGCGGCGACGGCGAGTGGGAGGCGACGGCGGCGCGCCGCTTCGAGGAGCTGCGTCGCTTCGACGCCCCGGCGGCGCGGCAGGGCGTCGCCGTCGGCGCGAGCCACTTCTACGCCATCGGCAATCGCGTGATCACGAAGCACGACGCGCGCAGTGGCCGGCAGGTCGACGAGTGGAAAGGCTCCGAGGGCGGGCCCGTCATCCACCTGAACAGCGGCGTCGTCCTCGACGGGAAGCTCTACTGCGCCCACTCCAACTATCCCGCGGTGCCGATGGCGAGCTCCATCGAGATCTTCGACGCCGGGACGCTCGAGCACCGGGGCTCCCGAAGCTTGGGCATCGCTGCGGGCTCCGCCACCTGGATCGACCGGCGCGACGACCGCTGGTGGGTCGCCTTCGCACACTACGCCGGACGCGGGGGCGAGCCCGGCAAGGGCCCGGAGTGGACCACGCTCGTGGCGTTCGATGAAGGCTGGCGTCGCATCGCCGCCTACACGTACCCGCCGGAGCTGGTGGCGCGCTTCGCCGGGCGCAGCAACTCGGGCGGCACCTGGGGGGGCGACGGGCTGCTCTATCTGACGGGGCACGACGCGCCCGAGGTCTACGTGCTGCGGCTCCCGCGGTCGGGCTCGGTGCTCGAGCTCGTCGAGATCCTGCCCGCGCCGATCGCCGGTCAGGGGATCGCCTGGGACCGCAGTGAGCCGGGCGTGCTCTACGGCATCGTGAGACGCGACGGCCGGGTGATCGTCTCCCGCCTCGTGTCGTCCGGGGCAGGCTAGCTCTCGCCTTCGTACTCCCGCACGAGCTTGTCGCGCATCTGCCTCTCCTTCGCGCGGATGTTCCAGAAGCGCGGCGTTCGCTTCTCCGAGAAGGCCGCGCCCCCTTCCTTGCCTTCCGGATTGTCGAACCAGTCGGGGTAGAACTGGCTCGAGATGACGCCCATCTCGGCGTAGCCGTCCATCTCCTGGTCGAAGGCGGCTTTGAGGATCTCCAGACAGCCGGGGCTGACCCGGAGCAGCTCTTCGCACCAGCGGTCGACCTCCGCCTCCAGCTGCTCCAGCGGGACGACCTCGTTCACCAGACCCATCTCGCGGGCCTGCTCCGCCGAGTAGCGGCGGCAGAGCATCCACATCTCGCGGGCCCGCTTCGCCCCGACCACCTTCGTGAGGTAGGGGACGAAGAAGCCGTCGGCGGGGCTGGAGACCTTCGGCCCGGCCTGCCCGAACTTCGCGTTGTCGGCGGCGATGGTGAAGTCGCAGCAGTAGGCCATGTGATTGTGGCCGCCGAGGCAATAGCCCTGCACCGCGGCGATGACCGGCTTGCGCGAGATCCGGATCAGGCGGTTGTGGGGATAGCGGTTGTAGAACGCCTCGCGCAGCCCCCACTTCTCCCACTCGACGTCGCCGCCGACCCCGAAGTGCTTTCCGATCCCGGCGACGACGATCGCCCCGATCGAGGTGTCGTGGTTTGCGTCGTAGAAGGCGCGGAACATCTCGTCGACCGTGGAGAGCGTCATCGTGTTGTACGTGTCCGGCTTGTTGAAGGAGACGCGGGCGATGCCCCCTTCCAGCTCCGAGTGGGACTTCTTCTCGTAGACGATCTCGGCGAAGTCGAGTCCGTCGCCTGCCACGCTCACCCAGTCGGTCCAGCCCATGGTTCCTTCCTCCCGGTGCGCGCGAGATTACTGGCATCCGGGGGACCGGGCTAGCAACTTCCGAAAACGGCCCCGGGGATCTTTCCGGCCGGCAATCCGGCAGGGTGAAATCCGCGAAGCCGTCCTCGGGAACGTGCCCGCCGTCGGGCGGGGCGCACCGGGCGGCTCCCGGCGATCGGTGAAATGCCATTCCAAACGGGTATGATTCGTCGCGATGAAGCCGGCCCCCTTCGAGTACGTGGCCCCCACGACGGTGGAGGAGGCGGTTTCGTCCCTGAGTGGGTGCGACGGCGAGGCCAAGCTGCTCGCGGGCGGCCAGAGCCTGATGCCGCTGCTCAACATGCGGCTGGCTCGGCCGGACCTGGTGGTCGACCTCGGCCGTGTCGCGGCCCTCGACTACATCCGCGAGAGCGACGGCCGGCTGGCGATCGGCGCCATGACCAGCAAGCGGAGCGTGGAGCGGTCGGGGCTCGTCGCGAGCCGACAGCCGCTGCTGCACGCGGCCACGGTCCTCGTTGCCCACCCGCAGATCCGCAACCGCGGCACGGTCGGCGGCTCCATGGCCCAGGCCGATCCCGCGGCCGAGTATCCCGCCATGGCCGTGGCGCTGGATGCGGAGCTGCGGGTGGTGGGCCCCGACGGCGAGCGCAGCATCAATGCCGAGGACTTCTTCGTCACCTACCTCACCACGGCCCTCCAGCCGGCGGAGGTGCTCACCGAGATCCGTGTCCCGGTGCTGGCCCCGGGCAGCGGCTGGGCCTTCACGGAGGTCGCGCGGCGGCACGGTGACTTTGCGATGGCCGGCGCGGCCGTCACCGTGACGCTCGATGCCGGAGGCCACTGCGCCGACGCGAAGATCGTGCTCTTCGGCGTCGGTCCCGTACCGGTCCGGCCGCGCGGGGCGGAGCAGGCCGTCAACGGCGAGCGGCCCGGTGAGGACCTCTATCGCCAGGCGGGGCGCAAGGCGAGCGAGGAGATCGACGAGCCCCTGTCGGACGTGCATGCCTCGGCGGAGTACCGCCGGCACCTGGCGGGGGTGATGGTGCGGCGCGGACTCGCCGAGGCGGTGGCTCGGGCGGCGGCCGCTCGGGGGGATGCCTGAGGTGGCCGCGGCGCGGAAGATTCGCTTGAAGGTCAACGGCGTGGCCCACGAGGCGCTCGTCGAGCCGCGCACGACGCTGGCCGACTTCCTGCGCGGCGGGCTGGCGCTGACCGGCACCCACGTTGGTTGTGAGCACGGCGTGTGCGGCGCCTGCGCGGTGCTGGTGGACGGCACGGCGGTGCGCTCGTGCCTGATGCTGGCCGTGCAGGCCGACGGCGCGGAACTCATGACGGTGGAGGGGCTGGCGGAGTCCGACGGCAAGCTCCACCCGATCCAGGAGGCCTTCGTCGAGGAGCACGGCCTGCAGTGCGGCTTCTGCACGCCGGGCTTCCTGATCGCGATCTACGAGCTTCTGGAGAGCGACCCGAGCCCCAGCGAAGAGGCGATCCGGGACGTGCTCGGCGGCCAGATGTGCCGCTGCACCGGCTACCAGAGCATTCTGCGCGCCGTCCATTCGGCGGCGGCCAAGCTCGGCGCGGCGCGCTCGGCGAGCGCCACCCCGGGCGCCTAGCCGCGGGCGGGGAAGGGAAGGGCAAAGGTGGCGGTCGAAATTCCCAAGCGGCTCGAAGATCTCCCGACCAGCGCTCGGCGCTGGGTGGGTCGCCACGTCCAGCGCCGGGAAGACGCGGCGCTTCTCACCGGCCGCACCGAGTTCATCGACGACGTCGTCCTGCCGCGCATGCTCCACTGCGCGATCCTGCGCAGCCCCTTCGCCCACGCCCGCGTCGTGAAGGTCGACACCCGCGAGGCGGAGTCCCTGCCCGGCGTGGTGGCGGTGGTGACCGGAGAGGACGCCCTGCGCTGGAGCCATCCCGCCATCACCGCCCCGGACGGCTGGGGCACCCACTGCATCGCCGCCCAGAAGGTGCGCTACGTGGGCGAGCCGGTGGCGGCCGTCGCGGCCACCAGCCGCTACGAAGCCGAGGACGCCCTCGAGCGGATCACGGTCGATTACGACCCGCTCGAGGTCGTGGCCGATCCCTTCCGGGCCATGGAGGAGAGCAGCCCCCTCGTGATCGAGGAGAAGGGCACCAACGTGATGCTGCAGCGCGTCTTCACGTGGGGCGAGGTGGACAGGGCCTTCGCCGACGCCGCGCACGTCTTCACGGAGAAGTTCCGTTGGAACCGCGTCGGGGCCAACCCCACCGAGACCTTCGGCGCCGTCTGCGAGTGGGACCCCATGAGTCTCGACCTCACGGTCCGCGGCAGCATCCAGTCCGCCTCCCACTTCGGCCTGGGTCGCGCCGCCACCTTCGGGCTGCCCTCCAACAAGGTGAACGTGAAGAGCCATCCCCACGGCGGCAGCTTCGGCGGCAAGGGCGGGACCCGCGGCACCGACATCGCCTGCATGCTCTCGCGCAAGGCGGGCGGGCGGCCCGTCAAGTGGATCGAGGACCGCATGGAGTACCTCGTCTCCGGCGGCAGCCAGGCCTGGGACCGACACTATATAGCGTCGATTGCGGTGGACGGCGACGGCCGGGTGACGGGCCTCGACGTGAAGCTCGTGGACGACCTCGGCGCCACCGGCGAGGGCTACGGCGCCATCAGCGCCGCCAAGCCGCTGGCCGCCTTCACGGGGCCCTACACCATTCCGGTGGCCCGCTACGACCTCACGCTGGTGGCGACCAACAAGCTGCCGGCCAGCCCCTACCGGGGGATGGGCCCGCCGCCGCACTTCTTCGTGCTCGAGCAGCTGATGGACATCGCCGCCCGCGGCCTCGACATCGACCCGGCGGAATTCCGGCGCCGCAACTTCATCCCCTCGGATCGCTTCCCCTACACGATCCCCAGCGGCAACGAGTACGACAGCGGCAGCTACGAGGAGGTGCTCGACAAGGCGCTCGACCTGGCGGGCTACGCGGAGCTGCGCCGGCAGCAGGCCGCGGCCCGCGAGCAGGGAAGGATCGTGGGCATCGGCGTGGCCAGCGCCATCGAGCCCGGCGTCTTCGACTGGAACGCCTACGCGGTCGTGGGGATGCAGGGGACCGGCGTGCCCGAGGGCGCCACCGTGAGCATCGACGTCCTGGGCATGATCACGGTGCGGGTGGGCTTCGCCATGGAAGGGCAGGGGCAGTACACGCTGGTGAGCCAGCTGGTGGCCGACTACTTCGGCGTGGAGATGGACGCCGTCCGCGTGGTGCAGCTCGACACCCAGTCGGCGCCCCCCTCCTTCGGCCCCGGCGGCAGCCGCCTGGGGGTGGCGATCACCGGCGCGGTGCTCGGCGCCTGCGAGCGCATCCGCGAGAAGATGTGCGCGGTGACGGCCCGGCTGATGCAGACCGAGCCGGCCAACATCGAGCTGCGCGACGGCAAGTTCACGGTCAAGGGGATGCCCGGCGCCGAGATGAGCGTGCCCGAGGTGGCGGGCACCATGCTCGCCCGCAGCGACCTGCTGCCGCCGGACGTCGACCCGCGTCCCGAGGCCACCCACGTGTGGACCGCCCCCGGCCGCGCGCCGGCGGACGAGGAGGGACGCGCCAAGAGCTACCTCACCGCGGCCCAGGCGGTGCACGTGGTGGGGGTGGAGATCGACCCCGACACCGGCTTCGTGGAGATCTTCAAGTACGTCGTGTGCGACGACTGCGGCACGCGCCTCAACCCCGCGGTGGTGGAGGGGCAGACCGAGGGCAGCGTGGCCCAGGGGGTGGGGGTGGCGCTCTACGAGGAGTACGTCTACGACGAGGAAGCGCAGCCGCTCACCACCACGTTCATGGACTACCTGATCCCCACGGTCAACGAGGTGCCCGCCATGGAGAAGGTGGCGGTGGTGACGCCTTCGCCCTTCACACCGCTGGGCGCCAAGGGGTGCGGCGAGGGGGCGATCCACACCACGCCGGCGGCGGTGATGTGCGCGGTCAACGATGCGCTCGTGCCGCTGGGCGTTCTGGCGCGGGAGGTGCCGGCGGCCCCGAAGCGCCTCTGGAAGCTGATTCGCGCAGCCCGGGACTGATCACGGGCCGCAGCACCACGGATGGAGGAAAGACGCGTGGCGAACCAAGACCCTTTCGTGGCGCTCTCCGAGTGCCATTTCATGAACCCGGGCACCATGGCCGAGATCACCTACTACCCCAACACGCAGCGCTGGTGGGCCAGCGTGGACGGCGTCATGCGCGCCTGGTCCGGTCGCGACCTCTCGGGCGAGTGGCCCCACCCGATCGCCGAAGAGCTGATCAAGTACATGGACGCGGCCGGCGTCGACGTGTGCTTCTGCCTGCGCGAGGGCATGATGGACATCAGCGGCGGCACCGTCGCCATGTCGACCAACCAGTTCATGCTGAACCAGATCGAGCCCTATCCCGATCGCATGTACCTGGAGTGCATGGTGGGGCCGATCCTGAAGCGCGGCATGGAGAACGCCCTCTGGGAGCTCGAGTACCTGGTCAAGGAGCGCAACGCCAAGCTCTGCAAGGTGTACCAGCCGGAGGACCTCGCGCCGCTGGACGACAAGCGCATGTGGCCCTTCTACGAGAAGGCCTGCGAGCTCGACATCAGCCTCACGATCCACACCGGCATGTCCTACGTGGTCCCGCAGCCGAGCTTCCACACCCACCCCGACACCCTCGATCGGGTGCTGCTCGACTTCCCGGAGCTCCGGATCATCGCCTACCACATGGGCTGGCCCCACACCGAGGAGCTGATCGGGCTCGCAGGCAAGCACCAGAACCTCTACCTCAGCATGTCGGGCATCGTCGGCTGGTACCAGCGCGCGCCCTACCGCGGCTACCACGCCATCGGGACGGCGCTCCAGTGGGTGGACCCCAGCAAGATCGTGATGGGGCTGGATCTCCCCTTCGACGACACCCAGCGCGTGGTGGACTGGGTGCGCAACCTCCAGATCCCCGACGAGCTTCGCAAGAACTACGGCTATCCGGAGATCACCGACGACATGCGCGCGGGCTTCCTGGGCAAGAACCTGGCGCGGCTGGCGAAGATCGATCCCAAGAAGCGGATCCAGTAGGCGGCGGCCGGCTCCCGTGGCGGGACAGGCCTGCATCGTCGGGATCGGCGAGACGGACTACTGCCGCAAGCCGGGCTCCGGCATGAGCCAGCTCGGCCTCCAGCTCACGGCCGCCGTCCGGGCCATCCGCGAGGCGGGGCTCGAGCCCGCCGAGATCGACGGCATCATGCCCTTTCCCAACCTGGGAAGGGCGGAGGAGTTCGCGGCCAACCTCGGCTGCGAGAACCTGCGCTTCGCGGCCACCGTCCACATGGGCGGTGCGGCGCCGGCCGCGTCGCTCCAGGCCGCCGCTGCGGCCGTGACGAGCGGGATGGCGAGCCACGTGCTGCTGCCGGCCGGCTGGAACGGCTACTCCGGCGCCCGCGTCCGCCAGACCGTTGCCCAGGACCTCGCCTCGATCCCGGGCGGGGCCATCGCGCGCGACTACTACCTGCCCTTCGGCTTCACGGCGCCGCCCCAGTGGTACTCGGTGATCGCGCGCCGCCACATGCACGAGTTCGGCACGAAGCCCGAGCAGCTCGGCGCCATCGCGGTGACGATGCGCAAGCACGCCCAGCTCAATCCCAGGGCGGTGATGCACGGCAAGCCCATGACCCTCGACGACTACCTGGCCTCGCCGATGCTCGCGGATCCCTACCGCTTCTTCGATTGCTGCCTGGAGACCGACGGGGCGGCGGCCGTGGTGGTGACCAGCGCCGAGCGGGCGCGGGATCTGCCGGGCAAGCCGATCGCGATCCTGAGCGGCGCGTGCGGACAGCCCTACCCGGCGGACGAGATCACCAACCGCGAGGACATCTTCCGGACCGGGCTCACGATCGCGGCCCCCGAGGCCTTCGCCAAGGCGGGCATCACGCCGGGCGACGTCGACTTCGCCATGATCTACGACTGCTTCACCTTCGAGGTGCTCCAGCAGCTGGAAGAGGTGGGCTTCTGCAAGCGCGGCGAGGGGGGGAGCTTCGTCGAGGGCGGACGCATCGAGCTGGGCGGCGAGCTGCCCGTCAACACCCACGGCGGCCTGCTCTCGGAGGCCCACGTGCTGGGCATGAGCCACATCGTCGAGGCGGTGCGCCAGCTGCGCGGCGAGGCCGAGGGGCGCCAGGTGGAGAACGCGGAGATCGGCATCGTGACCGGCTGGGGCGACTTCGGCGACGGCAGCATCGCCATCCTGCGGCGCTAGCCGGTGGGACCGAAGCGGAGATCGAGATGAGCGAAGCGAGCGCGTACACGAAGCCCCTCCCCGAGCTCGAAGGCCACGCCCGGGAGTTCTACGGCTTCTGCAAGCAGCGCGAGCTGCGCTTCCAGCGCTGCACGAAGTGCCGGGCCTGGCGCCACGTGCCGCGGGAGATGTGTGCCGGGTGCGGCTCCACGGAGTGGGAGTGGGCGCGCGCGAGCGGTCGCGGGAGCGTATTCACGTGGACGGTCGTCGGCCGGGCCCTGCACCCCGCCTTCCAGGAAGACACGCCCTACGCCCCCGTCGTGGTCGAGATGGAAGAGGGCGTGCGCCTGCTCAGCCAGGTCGTCGATTGCCCGCCCGAGGCGCTCGAGATCGGCATGCCCGTCGAGGTCGTCTTCGACGACGTGACCGACGAGGTCACGCTGCCGAAGTTCCGGCGGGCGCCGGCCTGAAACCAGCCATTCGGTATTGGAGGGAACCCGTGGAGCTACCCCTCACCATCCGCTACGAGACGAAGGGTCGCGTCGCCGTCGTCACCATCGACCGGCCCGACGCCATGAACGCATTGACCAAGGAGATGCTGGGCGCGCTGGACGCGGCCTTCGAGGCGTTCGAGGGCGACGACGACCTGTGGGTGGCGATCCTGACCGCCGCCGGCGACCGCGCCTTCTGCACGGGGATGGACCTGAAGGAGGCGATTCCGCTCCTCACCTCCGGCGACGAGCTGGGTTACGAGGACCACACCAAGCGGCAGTTCTCGGACGTCTTCAAGCCCATCATCGCGGCCGTGAACGGCCACTGCATCGCCGGCGGCATGGAGATGCTGGCCGGAACCGACCTGCGCGTGGCGGCGGAGCACGCGACCTTCGGCCTGGGCGAGGTGCGCTGGGGGCTGGTGCCCGCCGGCGGCTCGCACATCCGCTTCCCGCGCCAGATCCCCTGGGCGCTGGCCATGGAGCTGCTGCTGACCGGCGACCCCATCGACGCGCGCCGCGCCTACGAGATCGGCCTCGTGAACCGCGTGGTCCCGGCCGACGAACTGATGCCGACGGCGCTGAAGCTGGCGGACCGGATCTGCAAGAACGGCCCGCTGGCGGTGCGCACCTCCAAGCAGATCGCCGTGCGCGCGCTGGGGCTCGAGGCCGGCTTCGTCCTCGAGAAGGCCCTGGCCGCGAAGGTCTTCGCCTCCGACGACGCTGCGGAGGGCCCGCGCGCCTTTGCCGAGAAGCGCAAGCCCCGTTTCACCGGCCGCTGACGGGCGTGCGGTCGGTCTAGGGGCGTCGGGCGATGAAGCGGCCCTGCGCCACCTTGCCCGCGTGGGCCATGTCCCGGATGAACTCCATCTCGCCGGTCAGCGCGCCCGCGGCCTCCAGGTTGAAGTCGAGGATGCTGAGCGCGTCGTAGGTGAGCTGCATGTCGAACATCTGGAGGTAGAGGTCCATGTGGGGGGCGAAGCGGCCCGTATCCTCGGACGCCAGCACCTCGCATCCGCTCTTCTCGAGCAGGTTCCGGTAGCCGCCGATGTCCTCGACGTTCGGGAACTTCATGAAGCGCATGAAGCGCGCCGCCTCGGCGTCGTCGAGGCCCGCCGGCCCCTCCACCCAGTCGGTGAACGCGATGGTGCCCCCCGGGCGGACGATGCGCACGGCCTCGCTGATGAGCCGCGGCTTGTCCACGACGTAGCACCAGGCGTCCTCGCCCCACACGAAGTCCGCCTCCGAATCGGGAAGGCCGCTGTGACACGCGTCGCCGATGACGAAGCGGACCTGGTCGGAGAGGCCCTCCCGCTCGCAGCGGGAGCGTCCGCGCGAGACCACGGTCTTCGTGGCGTCCACTCCCGTCATCGCGGCGACGCCGCGAAAGCGCACCAGGAAGCGCATCCCCGCGCCGTTGCAGCAGCAGAGGTCCACGCCGCTCTGGCCTGCGGCGATCCCGGCCCGCTCGGCCAGGTCCATCGACGCCTTGAAGCCGCCGATGTGGATCTGCTGGCCCATCACCAGCTCCCAGAGATCGCCTTCCGCGCCGTCGTAGACGGCCGTCACGTCCTCGAGACCGATCGTCGCCACGCTCTTCATGCGAGTCCCCTCGTTCACGAGAATCGGGAAGTTCGCCCGCAGCCCCGCCGGGAGGTATGACCGAAGTCATACCGTCGCCGGGCGGAGCTGCGAACGCACCGCGAGGAGGGCCTCGCGTCGATGCCGTGCCGTGGCGAAAGGTCGGCTCGCGATTCGCCTGGCGCGCTCAGCGTCGGTACAGCCGGGCGACCCGCTCGTGGTCTCGCAGCACCCACGCCTCGCCCCACTCGGCGCCGCGAACGTCGAGCTCCGAGCGCACCGGGGCCGCACCCTCGCGCCGGGTCTGCAAGCGCCGCGAATAGGGCCACGCCACCGGCCGGCCGTCCCGCAGCAGCAGGATCCCCGGCGCGTCGGCGGCGTCGCCGTCGCGCCAGCGCGCGAGCACCCGACCCGAAGTCACCCCGGCGTCCACCAACGCGAGCCGGCTCTCGCGCTCCGGGACCTCCGCCACCTGGAAGCTGCCGATGCCGTGGAACTTCAGGGCGTCATCCAGCAGCCCCCACGGCTTCCACATGCCCCGCAGCAGCGCAGGGACCAGCGCCAGCGTGCGCCACCCGATGCTCGCCAGCACGCCGAGGTCCGTCCAGCGCGGCCGCTCCGGGAACCACCCGCGCATCCGCGCCGGCGCCCCCGCCGACAGCAGCGACGGGAGCGCGCGAAGCGCCGCCCGCCCGTCGGCCTCCGCCAGCAAGCTGCCACCGACCAGCGCGCTCCCCCGACGGTGCGCGACCAGGCGCAGCCGTGTCAGCGGCACCGGGAAGGCCGTGATCTCGAAGAGGCATTCCCCCGACTCCAGCACCAGCGTGCCGTTGCGCCAGGTGCCGTCGAAGGCGTAGTAGAGGATCCGCGGGTCCGGCACCCCCACCGCTTTCCCGGACGCGTCCATCCCGAATCGCTGCACGCCCCAGGCGACGACGCGCTCGCCGTCCTGCTCCAGGATCCCGACGTCGATGGACAGGCTCGCCAGCCCGATCTGGTCGAAGCTCGGCACGATCGAGGGCGCGTGCACCGCCAGCTGCGCGACGCGGAAGCGCTCCGGCAGCGGCCCCGGCTCGCTCGCGACGCGCGGGATCTCCAGCGCCTCGTCGAACGCGTGCTCCGCTTTCCCGACGCGGTACGTGCCCAGCAGCCGCAGCGACCGCGCCTCCTCCGCCAGCACGTGCAGCTGGCTTCCGTCCGGGCAGATCGGCGCGTTGGCGGAACGGATCCGTACTGGCCGCGTCACCCCGCCCTCGGTGTGCAGCACCCGCACGCCCACGGCGTCCCCCGGACCCACCGGCCCCCCGGCCGCGCCCCAAGGACCGGAAACCTGAAGCCGTACGCCGTCGGGCTCGGGCTTCGCGACCGCCACGTCGGCGGCGGCCGCGTACGGCACGTACACGACCGCTCCGCTCGCGGACGCGGTCGCGAGCCCGTGGCGGCCCAGGGCCACCGACGCGCCGAGGCTGCACGGCATCCCCGGCTGCCGCGTGTCGTAGCGCCCGTTCACCGTGCCGTCGCGCCCCAGACAGGTGATCTGCCCGTCTCCGCCCGGCACGTAGAGCTGCTCCCCGACGGCCACCGAGCCCCGGATCGTCTCCCCCAGCCAGCGCGTCCACCGCGGCGCGCCCGTCCACAGCTCGAGCGCGTACACCACGCCGTCCGCCGAACCGATCACCACCTGATCGGCGTCCACCGCGGCCGACGCGTACACCGGACCGCCCGTCCGCGCGCGCCACACCACGCGTCCGCTCGCGGCGTCCACCGCCGTCACGTGGTGATCGAAGCTGCCCACGATCACCAGCCCGTCCGCGACCGCTGGGGAAGACGCGATGAAGTTGCCGAGGTTGCGGCGCCAGCGGACCCGCCCCGACCCGAGCTCGAGGGCGTAGAGGCAGCCGTCGAAGGACGGTACGAAGACGAGGTCGTCGTCGAACGCCGGCGCGCCCCAGATGTGCAGGCCCGTCGGCGTGGCCCACCGCACGCCTGCGAAGGGCTCGATGGCGTACATATAGAAGTCGTCGTTGCCGGCGTACAGCCACCCGTTCGGGCCGGGGACGACGTTGCCCTCCCACCAGTAGATGGTCGAGGGGGTGAAGCGCGTCCGGTCGAGCATCCGGTCGTAGCGCCAGACCTCCTTGCCGTCGGCGTCGAAGCCGATGATGCGCCCGTCTCCGCCGGGGACCCAGACCAGGCCGTCCGGGCCGATGCAGGCCGCCGAATCGATGACGCCTTCGGTCCCGACCCGCCACACGATGCGGCCGCTCGCCGGATCCAGCCGGTAGAAGTAGCGGTCGGCCGACCCCACGTAGATCTGATCATCGGCGCCGATCACGGGGGTCGAGAAGACCGGCCCGTCGGTCTGGAAGGTGCGGATCGGTCCGTCCCGCGGCTCGGGCGGTACCCGAGCCCGCCCGAGGTTCGCGAAGCCGCCTCGCATCGAGGGCCAGGGCACCTCCGGCTCGGACACTCCCGTCATCTCCGGCTCCTCGCAGTGGACCCACCCGCCAGTGAAACACATCGAGCGGCCGCCGGTCCAGGCGGCGCTGCGCGATCCGACCCGGTCCGGTGATATGGTCCCCGGGACCGACGGGAAGGGGAGGGCGAACGTGAGCGACGTCCCGGTCGAGCGCATCGTGACCCTCGACATCCTGCGGGGCGCGGCCATCACGGGGATGGTCTTCCTTCACAACGGCGCCTTCCATTTCGCGGGGCTGGAGACGGCGCTGAAATCGCCGCCGCCGTGGCTCGTCGCCTTCGGCTTCCTGCTGCTCTGGGCGGGCCTGTTCGGCGTGGTCTCCGGAGCCGCCCACGCCACGACGACGTTGAGGCGGCTCGAGCGCGAGCGAGCCCGCGCGCAAACGCCCTGGCGCTATCCCCGATCGCTTCTGGCCGGCGCGCTCCAGACCTTCGCCGTCCTGTTCGCGATGCATTGGCTCTGGACGCTGGTGGTGGCCAACTCGGCCGTCACGCCCGACCCCAACGACCCGACGCTGCGGGTGACCCTGGTGCCGGGCTGGATGTACTACGGCACGTTTCCCCGGATCCACCCCGAGAACTACGTCTTCGCCTGCGCCCTGTGGATGATCGGCGCCAACGTGCTCCTCGTCGCGCTCACCTTCCGCTGGCTCTACCGGCGCGATCCGCCGCGGGAAGGTGACGGGCTGACGCACTCGCTGCTGCTCCTGGCAGCACTCG